>CDZP01020944.1_pt1 | contig 116706 bp, 117 predicted proteins | sample 554941 | NCBI WGS metagenome assembly CDZP01 (sample SAMEA3182064, study PRJEB8094) | gut metagenome | biome: human; feature: gut; material: Stool; isolation source: human stools | place: Canada | collected 2013-01-28
GGTGAAAATGTCGGCTCAATAGCTCCTGTATTCTATCTTGATTTTGGAGAAATTTTGCCAGAGACGGTTTCTGTTATGCGATGGCCTGCCTCGCGCATTGGTGATGCACAAACCTACTCCACTGATTTTGAAATGGTCAATACCGAGCTTGAGGGAGATACTTTTTCTCTGTTTCCTTTGGGTGATGGAGATTATGTTTATGAAGTTTCTGCGAACTGGGGAGATGTTGGGGGTGCCAGTTATACATTCCGTACATTACCCCAAATACGGGGGAACACAGACGGATAAGCTATTAGAAACGCCCTAATTTGTACGGTTAGTAATTTTCGATTTGTCGAGGACTTTTCTGCCAATGAACGATTTGAAAAAGGCGGGGGAATGTGGTTGCATTTCCCCGCCTTTTGTGATATAGTTACAGTCGCAAACCAGCAGAACAAATAGTCAGCAACTCCCTCCCGTTATCACTGCTGATAACAATTTGATAACAGCCCATCGTATAGGCTGGATAATATGGATATATCAAATAATCAAAAGAACAGGGCATCATATTTCTAAAGCAAAATCCGTTAGAATATGATACCCAGCAACGAGTGGGAATAACTGCAATAACCCGCCGGTTCGCTGCAACGCAGCGGACCGGTGGGTTTTTCTTGATATACTGTCAGTTTGCTGCCAAAACGCTTTGACTGTGAAAAAGCCATGTGGTAAAATTGATTCAAGAATGAAAGCAAATTGGGTCAGGGACATATGATTTCTCACTTTTGACGCTTTGAAATCCGGCGAAAAGGAGGCCAACGGAATGGGAAGCATCGTCGAAGCCGCCCTATATGACACTGTTGGGAAGTTTTTTCTGCTTTTCGTGATCGTGCCTGCGGGGGTTATCTTTTTGGGATATGTGATCTACATGATCGCGAAAATCATTCAGGAACTGCGAAAAAAGTAGAATCTATGTATAAAAAGAGCCTGCGTCCCAAGCCGGGACGCAGGCTCTTTTTAAAGCGGTTTACCGGAGGGGCAGGGACACCGCCACGGTGGTGCCTGCCTCCGAGCTGTTCTCCACGCACACGGTACCGCCGTGGAGCTTGACGATCTCCCACACCAGCGAAAGCCCCAAGCCCACGCCGCCGTATTCCCGGCTGCGGGACTTGTCCACCCGGAAAAAGGGCTGGAAAACGCTCCGCTGAAAGTGTTCCGGGATGCCCCGGCCCGTGTCGGCCACCCGGATCAGCAGTTTTTCAGGCTCCGGCGTCACGGAAAGGCGCACGGCGCCGCCGGGGCGGTTATACTTGATGGCGTTCTCCGTCAGGTTGAACAGCAGGCGGTAGATCAGCGTGTCGCTGCCGGTCATGACGCCGTCTCCCTCCCGCTCCAACGTGATGTTGTTTTTCTCCGCCAGCGGGGCCAGATCCGCGAAAATTTCATCGATCATAGGGCCGAGCTCGATGTGATCCGTACAGGGCACCGCCTGCAAGCCGCACATTTCCAGAAGGGTCCTTGTCATCTGGGTCATCCGCTCCGTCTGCTCCCGCAGAAGGCGGAGGAAATCTGCGGTTTCCGGCAATACGTCCGGGTGCTCGGCGGAGAAAAGCTCTACCTGCGCTTGCATCAGCGCCAGCGGTGTGCGCAGCTCATGGGCGGCGTTTCCGGTGAATTGCCGTTGGGCTGTGAAGCCCTCGTCCAGCCGCTCCAACATCTGGTTGAAGGAGTCGCTGAACTGCCGGAATTCCGGCAGCACCTCCTCTGTGATCTTCATGTCCGCCAGATTGTTGGGCTGTACCTTTTCCACCTGCGCTACGAAGGTCCGCAGGGGTCTCAGCGCCCGGCCGCTGACGAAATAGGCCAGAATGCCCCCCAACAGCGTCACCGCCGCCGTGATGTACCAGTTGGTGGCGGTGAAGGAGTTCTGGGCCCCATAGATCACAATGGTCAGGTTGGGGTCAAGTCCCTCCCGGCTGGGGTCGAAGTATTCCACTGCCCCCTCCGAGGGATCGATGGCGGTGGAGAGGTTGGCACCAATGGAGTCCATATAGTGCCGGCCGGAGCAGCCAATCAGCCAGTTCATCGCCATGCAGGTGGAGCAGATGAGCAAGGCTGTCATCAGAGTGATCCGCCATTGCAGAGACAGCTTTTTCATGCCTGCTCCTCCTCAATCAAATATCCCTCGCCGATGCGGTTGCGGACGGGGTCATAGCCCAGCGCCGCCCGCAGCTTTTTCCGCAGAGCGGAAATGTGTACCCGGATGGAGTTGCTGAAATTGTCCACGCTGTTGTCCCAGACGTGCTCCAAAAGCTCCTCCTGACTGACGGGCCGCCCCCGGTGGAGCAGCAGGTATTCCAGAATGCCGGTCTCCTTTCGCGTCAGGGCCAACGGCTGGCCGGCGGCGGTGGCGGTGCGGGAGCGGGCGTCGAAGGACAGCGGGCCGCAGTGAAGCACCACATCGTTCTGGGTGAACTGCCGGAGGGTCAGGCTGCGGATGCGGGCCTCCAGCTCCTCTAAATGAAAGGGCTTTGCCAGATAGTCATTGGCTCCGGCGTCCAGCCCTTCCACCTTGTCAGCGACCTCACTGCGGGCGGAGAGGATCAGCACCCGCGTCTCCCGGTCGGTCTGGCGAAGGGTACGGAGCACCGTCATGCCGTCCGCTCCCGGCAGGTTCAGATCCAGCAGCACCAGATCGTAGCGCTCCGAGCCAAGCAGGTCGATGGCGGTGTCACCGTCATAACAGGGATCCACACTGTAAGCAAGACGGCGGAGACTGCGGACGATGGTCTCGCAAAGGGCACGTTCATCTTCAACTACAAGAATACGCATAAAAACCTCCGGCATAATAATCTGAGACTGTCAATAAAGTGGTAAATTCTCCGCGACGGTAAGGTAGGGCAGCCGTTAGCGGCTGTGCCGCTTTACGGATGCTGCATACCCCTTGCGGGTGAAGGGTGTGCGCGGGAAACCCAAGAAGGGGAAACAGGCGAAGTGCCGCCAATGGAGATTTCCGCGACGGAAAGAAAGGGTGTGTGCGGGAAACCCAAGAGGGGTGTCCCGCACCATTGAAATCAAATATTTTCAGAACTTTTACAAGTTCTGAAAATAAGGGCAACGGGAAGAAAAGATTTTTTCGACCCGTTGCGCCCCCGGTTTCTGGGTGCAAAGCGCACGGAAACCGGCTGGGCCGACGGTGTATTCCTGCTCCACGCGTGGCGAAAAGGCTTTTTCGACACGCTGAGTGAACCATTTGTGTTCATTATAGCACAGGCAGATAAGATTTCTGTTAACTTTCTGTTCTTAACGAAAATCTTACATCTCCTGTGGTACAATAAGGCAGCAATGAAGGGAGTGAGCAAATTGCCGCAATCGAAAAAGACGATGGCACAGGTCGGTTTGCTGTTGGCTGGGGCCGCCATGGTGTGCGTCGGCGTACTGCGGGGCGAAACGGCCACGGTGCTGAGCAAGGCCATTAAAGTATGTCTGGAGTGTGTGGGTATTGGATAAAAAACATCAAACAATTTCCCATCTCCTTGCCCGCTGGCGGGGATGGATCCAGGCGGGGGCGGCGCTGCTGACCAATCCGCACCTGCCGAACTTCTTTAAGGGAAGTCTTTATCAGGGGGCGGGAAAAACCGTCTGCGTGCCGGGGCTGAACTGCTATTCCTGTCCCGCGGCGTCCGGGGCCTGTCCCATCGGCTCCTTTCAGGCGGTGGTGGGCTCATCGAAGTTCCGTTTCTCCTATTATATCACAGGCTTTCTCATCCTGTTAGGGGTTTTGCTGGGACGCTTCATCTGCGGCTTTCTCTGCCCCTTCGGATGGTTTCAGGAGCTGCTGCATAAAATTCCCACGAAAAAGCTCTCCACAAAGAAGCTGAAGCCTCTGACCTATCTCAAATACGCCGTTTTGCTGGTGATGGTCGTTTTGCTGCCGGCGTTTTTGGTGAACGACGTGGGTATGGGGGACCCCTTTTTCTGCAAGTACCTCTGCCCACAGGGCGTGCTGGAGGGGGCGATCCCGCTGTCCCTCGCCAATTCCGGCATCCGGGCAGCGCTGGGCAAGCTGTTTACCTGGAAGTTCAGCATTCTGCTGGCGGTGGTTGCGCTGAGCGTGGTGTTCTACCGGCCGTTTTGCAAATGGCTCTGCCCGCTGGGGGCGTTCTACGCCCTGTTCAACAGAGTGTCCCTATTCCAGATGAAGGTGGACGAAAATAAGTGCGTTTCCTGCGGGAAATGCGCCAAGGTCTGCAAAATGGACGTAGACGTGACGAAAACGCCCAATCATACCGAGTGTATCCGCTGCGGGATGTGCGTCAGCGCTTGTCCCACCGGGGCCGTGAGCTTCCGCTATGGCTTTGGAGACGGAAAACAAAATATCAACATTGAAGAAAACACGGAGGAAACAACATGAAGATGAAGAAATTGACCGCGCTGCTGCTGGCAACGCTGATGGTGCTGTCCCTGGCCGCCTGCGGCGCGAAGGGTGACAGCAAGACCGAAAACAGCGGCGACACGGCCCAGACGGAGGAGGCTGCCGCCACCCACAAGTCCCTGATGGATCGGGAGAACGAGATCCTGTCGGAGAACACGGAGCTTTGGGAAAAGGTCTTTCTGGCGGCGGACAAGGGCATGGCCATGATCGAGGACGGCAAGAATTACGGCGATTTCCTGCTGGACACCATCGAATCCGCCAAGGACCAGTTCAGCGATGAGGAATACGCGCTGCTGAAGAAGTCCGCGCAGGAGATCAGCGAGATCGAGAATAAGCTGACAGAGCTGGAAAAGCAGCATCCCGAAATTCTGAATGAGGGGACCGACGCCAACGGCGATGTGCAGAAGTTCCCCTCCTTTGAGGGCAAGGATCTGGACGGCAACGAGGTCAAGAGCGACGAGCTGTTCTCCGCCAACGCCGTCACCGTGGTGAATTTCTGGTTTACCACCTGCAGCCCCTGCGTGGGTGAGCTTGGCGAGCTGGACGCGCTGAACAAGGAGCTGGCGGACAAGGGCGGCGCGCTCATCGGCGTCAACGCCTTCACGCTGGACGGCGACGAAACGGCTATTTCTGACGCGAAGGACGTGTTGGCCAAGAAGGGCGCCACCTATCAGAACGTGTATTTCGATTCCAGCAGCCCGGCGGGAGCCTTTACCGCCAACATCTTCGCCTTCCCCACCACCTATGTGGTGGATCGGAACGGCAACATCGTGGGTGAGCCTATCGTGGGTGCCATCACCGAGAAGAATCAGGCGGAGACGCTGCAATCCCTCATCGATCAGGCCATCGCCGCCGACGCGGGCTGAGAAAAGTCCAAACGGTGTTCAGTTGCGCGAAAAAAAGAGCTGACTGCAATGCAGTCAGCTCTTTTATATTACCGGCGGAGGGAGGCGGAGAGGCGGTCAATGCACCAGACCAGCAGAATCAGTCCAAGGGCGATGGCCCCGGCCTCGCTCCATTTGTAGTGGTTCATGGCGAAGATCAAAGGCGCGCCGATGCCGCCCGCGCCCACCAGTCCCAGAACCGACGCTTCCCGGATGTTCACGTCGAAGCGGTACAGCACCGCCGAGGCCAACGCCGGGAGCAGCTGGGGGAGCACGGCGTACCGGATGCGGAGCAGAAGAGGGACGCCCATAGATTCCAAGGCGTGATAGGCCCGGAAGTCCAGCGACTCAATGGCCTCCGTGAACCGTTTGCTCAAAAGACCAACGCTGCAAACGCCCAGAGTGAGCACGCCGGTAAAGGGGCCGGGACCGGCCACCCGAATAAAGATCAGACCGTAGATCAGGAAAGGGACAGAGCGGATCGCCATGATGACCACCCGGAACAGCAGCGCCGGGAGCTTTGGCATCAGGCAGGGGGTAGAGAGGAAGGACAGGGGCACTGCGATAACTGTTCCGGCGCAGGTGCCCACCAGAGCGATGCACACGGTCTCCAGCAACAGGTACCCCAAGCCACTGGTATCCGTTTCAAAGAAAAAAGCCCAGTCGGGGTGGAACAGGCCGGAAATCATGGCCTGCACCGCCCGGGGGCTGATATGGGAGAAGTCCGGTGGCTGGAGAGACAGCGTACAGACCAAAGCCAGCAGAACGGCAGCGCCGGTGAGGAGCCGCTTCCCAAGGGGAGACAGGCTCCGTTCCTCCCGGATGATCTGGGACAGCAGGCCGCTGATCCCCTCGATGACGCAGACGGTGAGGAACAGGAAAAACAGGATCATGCCCACCTTGCCGTATTCCAGCCATGAAATTTTTTCGTTCAGCAGCAGACCGATGCCTCCGGCCCCTACATAGCCCAGAATGGAACTGTGGCGCACGTTGGTCTCCAACAGGTACAGAACATTGGAGAAATAGGATGGGGCGATCCCCGGCACAACGGCCCGCCAGTAGACTTTGGTAGGCACCGCGCCCATGGCGCACAGAGCGTGGTAGGGGGCCAGCTCCGCCGATTCGATATCCTCATAGGTCAGCCGGGTCAAAATGGCAAAGGTGTAGACCGTAATGGCCACGGTACCGGAGAAGGTGCCCAAGCCAAACAAGAACGTAGCCAGCAGCGCTAAAATCAGCGTAGGGAAGGAGCGGAGCACCTGCACCAGCAGCCGCAGCGTCCACCGGAGCGGCTTAGGGGCATGGAGATTTTCCGCGCACAGGGGGGCCAGCAGCAGCGCCAGAAACGATCCCAGCGCCGTGCCGGTGACGGACATCTGCACCGTAGCCAGCAGCGGGGCCAGGATTCGGGGGGCATACCCCCAATCCGGCGGGAGCATGGCGGAGATCAGGTCCGTCAGATGGCTCCGCCGCGCCCAGAACAAGGTGGGGGAGCAGTCGGTGAACCGTGCCGCAGCCAGCAGAAGAAGGAAAAGCGCCAGCGTCCGCAGCCAGCGCTTTCCGGAGGAACGGGTCATGACTGATCCTCCTGACGGTGGTAGACGGCGGCGAGGATGTCCTCCGCCGGGGTGTCCGCCGGGGCGTCCAGCACCACGGTTCCTTGGTTCAGGCCGATGAGACGGCTGGAAAATTCTTGTGACAGCTCCAGATTGTGGCTGTTCATGAGAACGGTCAGCTTTTGATCCTGCTGAATGTCCCGGAGCAATTCTAAAATCTGCCGCCCGGTGACGGGGTCCAAGGACGCTACCGGCTCGTCCGCCAGCAGCAGCGCGGGATGCCGCATCAGCGCCCGGGCGATGGCTACCCGCTGCTTTTGCCCGCCGGAGAGGTTCTTCACCGGCTCGTGGACCTTGTCGGCAAGGCCCACCCGCTCCAGCAGGGCGTCCGCCTCGGCGACGCGCTCCTTTCCGAAAAAGCCGCAGACCGCCGGGAGGAACGCCATGTCCGGCAGACAGGCGTTCAGCACGTTCTGGCGGCAGGTGGCATTTTCCACCAGTGCGAAATCCTGATAGATGGTGCCGATGGTGGTCTGAATGGCCCGGCGGGTCCTGCGGTCGGCAGACTCAAAGTGAACGCCGTTTACCAGAATGGCGCCGCCGTCACAGCGGAGAGAACCGTTGAGGATCCGGAACAGGGTGGTCTTGCCCGCACCGGAGGGACCGATCACAGATACAAAATCCCCCTGACTGACGGAAAAGCTGGCGTCAGTCAGGGCGAGGGTGCGGTTTTGAAATTCTTTACGGACATGTTGGACTTCCAGCAGCATAAATAGCCTTTCAGCCCCGCGGCTCCTGAGAAGCCGCGGGGCAAGTGTTTTTTAAAGGGGGGACTTAGCCTTCCAGAGACTTCAGCAGCTCCTGCGCGGCCCGCTCGCCGTCATAATCGGAGTCCTGACCCCAGGTGTAGCCCACCTGGCTGAACACACTGATGATCTCCCGGCCCTCGTCGGTGTCGGCGATCTCGATGAAGCTTTCGCCCAGCGCCTTGCGGAAATCCTCATCCGCCATGGTATCGGAGTTCTTGCTGTAAGCGATCATATCGTTGTAGATGCCCTCGGTGACGCCGATGACGCCGGTCTGCTCCACCATGGGAGCGGTGCCGCCCAGCTCGGTCTCCCACTTGGGGGCGTTCTTGATGCGGATATGGCCGAAGGAAACCATCACGTCCACCTGACCGGCGGCCAGACGGGCCACGGAAGTGGTGTGAGAGTCAGACTGGACCACATGCTCCAGATCGCTGATGCCCTTGCCGTAGTGATCCTGGAGCCACAGGCAGGGATAGATGTAGCCGGAGGCGGAGGTGGGGCTGAGGACGGACCAGGTGGCGCTGTTGAGATCATCCCAGGTCAGCTCTTCACCGGCGTTGACCTTGGCCTGCAGCTCCTGACCCTTTTCGCTGGGACCGGCCAGAATGATGCAGCGGTAATAGGTGCTCATATCCTTGGTGTTTTCCTCGATGGTGCCGTCATTCCAGTCAGCAGGGTTCTCGGAATCCTTGTTGATGGCGTAGCGCAGAGCGGTGAGCAGCACGTCGCAATCGTCGGAGAAGAGGACGTAGTTGCCGCCGGAGATGAAGCCGATGTCGGCGCTGCCGGCGCTGAGGGCCTCGCCCACGGCGGTGTAGCTGGTGCCCACGGTCATGTCGATATCCTTCACGTCATAGCCCTTTTCCAGAAGCTTTGCCTGAAGCAGCTGCTCCAGAGGCTCCGTGGCGGTGGTGATCTGGTCCGCGTCGGCGTAGGGGGAGAAGGCGATCTTCAGAGAGGGGATCTCCTTCACACCGGTCTCACCGGCGCTTTCCGTGTCATTCTCCGCCGGGGTCTGCTTGCCGGCGCAGCCGGTGGCGAGCCCCAGGCACAGAGCCAGGGTCAGAATACTTGCAAGAAACTTTTTCATGGGATTTACCTCCAGATTTGATTTTCTGCTCAAAGCGCAAAAAAATATGTGCCTTGCAGCACATACCGAATTTGACTTCAAGCAGATGCTGACAGCTCCCCCGGCGTCACCGGGGGAAACAGGGGCGGTCGATCCTTACTGGGATCCTCTCAACCCGGAACACGGGTTCCCTCGCAATCTGGTTTCGTCATCAATCTGAGCGCGGCGCCAAGGCGCTCCCCTTTTCGCCGCATTCCGTAACCGTGGATTACCTTACCACACTCTTCCATAAAATACAAGCACAAATCCGCAAATAACCGACAAAAACGGGACATTGTGTTCCTATGACTGGTTTCGGGAGACGGTGTTGCAAATTTGCCGCAGCTCGCCGGGAAAGACAACGAACCCCGGCAGGCCATCATAAGCGTGGCAGCCTGCCGGGGATTCAAAGTCAGTCGTTATTCTGATGGGGAGGCAATTACTTGCCCTGACGCATTTCCTCGTCGATGTCAATGAGGTCCTGGAAATCCGGGCCCCAGAGACGGAAGTTTCCAGACTCGATCATTGCCTTATATTGGAAGGAGTCCCGGACCCGCTCCGGCAGGATGACGCCCGCACGGGCCTCATCACCGTCCTGATGGGTGTCAGATCCGGCCAGACGGAAATAGTTGGGATGGCGGCGGCACAGCTCCACGCCCCGGTCGCTGTGGTTTTCGTGGCGGGGGGTGCCGTTGATGATCTCCGTGCCGTCCACAGCGTCCTCAAACACGGTGGTGTTGCCGTCCCGGTAGGGGTGGGCGTGGATGATGAGGACCTCATTGTGGAATTTCTCGTAGAATTCCCGGGCACTGGTGCAGCACATATAGGGATTGGAACGAAGCCAGTCCTCATCGATGCCGTACACCAGATAGTCATTGTCATTCTGGGGGAAGCGCAGCTCGGCGCCCAAAATCACATCGAAGCCCAGCTCGTCACCCCGCTTTTTGGAGGCCTTGTAGCCGGAGAGATAGTGGTCCATGGCCTTCTGCCAGTCATGCTCCGTGTCGATGCGGGAGAGGTATTCCGGATGCAGATGGTCTGTGACCACCAGACCGGAAAAGCCGCGCTTCACATAGCGCTCCACAACGTCGGCGGCAGGCAGATGGCCGCATTTGCTGGTTTCCGCAGTATGGGTATGAGGATCGTAAAGATAACCTTGCATGGTTGGATGTTCCTTTCTACCAGGGACGGCAGACCGTCCCGAATTTACAGTGAGATCACTTGGAGGGCTCCAGCTTCCGGCAGGTGCCCCGCTGGATCAGCGTGGGCAGCAGGATCTGGTGGACATAGCCCTGAGTGCCGTTTTCAATTTTATCCCGGAGCATATCCACCGCCTGCACCGCCATGTCCCGCTTGGGCTGGTCAACGGTGGTCAGGTCGATGCGGGAGAGGGCCGTGGCGCTGATGTTATCGAAGCCGATGAGGCTCAGATGCCCCGGAATATCAATGCCCATTTCATCTGCCGCCGTCAGAATACCCAAGGCATTGGAGTCCGTGGCGGCAAAGACTGCGGTGCAGTCCAGAGGCTTCCGGAACAGCTCCTTGGCCAACTGATATCCACCCCGAATGGAAGAGCGGGAATATTCGCTGTTGAAAAAGTGAGGCGTGAGGTTAAATTCATGACAGGCCTTCATATATCCGTCCGCTCGGAGCTGATGGGTCGTGGAACCGGGACGCTGACCGAAATAGAGAATGTCCCGGTGGCCCAGCTCATAGAGGTATTGGGTGCCCAGATAGGTGCCCCGGCTGTTGTCAACGGCCACATAGCTCTGGGGCTGGCTCCGCAGGTTTTCACTGAGGAACACCGTGGGGACCTGATCCAGATAGGATTTGAGGTTATCGTAGGATTTGGAACTCTGAGGGACGATGAGGATCCCATCCACCTGTCGGCCCAGCAGCAGCTTGAACACGGTCTTTTCCTGCTTCAGGTCCGGACCGGAATCACAGAGCATGATATTATAACCGTGGGCACGGGCGCTGACTTCCGCGTGGTAGGCAAGCTCCGACATGAACTGGTTGTCCACAGAGGGGACCACAAGTCCGATGAGGTTGGTGCGCTTGGTCACCATGGACCTGGCCACAAAGTTGGTGGTGTAGCCCATCTCATCGCACAGCTTCAGAACCCGTTCCCGGGTCTCGCTGCCGATCTGGGAGCTGCCGGAAAGGGCACGGGATACGGTAGCATAGGAGACGCCTGCTGCTTTGGCGACATCCTTTAATGTTACATTTTTCATAAAGTTGACTCCCTTGCGAAGGTTGTGTTTATGCAAACGTTTCCGACTTTTTAAGAAAATTGGCAGAAAAAACTGCCAAGGTACTTCAGACGAATCAAGAATAGCTGATTTTTGCTCTTCTGTCAATATCAACCTAAATTTTTAAGGCATTTTGGGCAATCCAGCAAAAAAAGTGTCTGAGCTTTGACATTTGGGATATTGACAAAAAGGGGCGAACTCCTATAAAATAAAAACAGAAATCGCAAACGTTTGCGATTCTCGGGGGCGTCACACCTCCGGGGATCGCCGTGCTTTCCCGCAGTTGGGCCGCGACCCTGAATTTCAAAGGAGGAACTGCCATGACCGCCAATATCCAAACCATTTTCTTCGATGTAGGAAACACCCTGCGCATTGTCCTGCCGGACCAGGAGTTTATTGACCGGGCGGAAGCCGGTCTCATGGAACTGATCGGCACCACGGAGAGCCACGACGCCCTGTTTGCCAAGCTGGAGGAGCGCTGGAAGGCATACCGCAAGCAGTCCAAGACCACCCTGCTGGATGCTTCCGAGGGAGAACTGTGGACCCAGTACATGCTGCCGGAATATGATCCGAATATGATTTTTGCCAACGCCCCCAAGCTGACCCGCCTGTGGCGCGACCATGACGGCCGCCGGGTGGCCCGGCCGGACGCCGTAGCCACCATCAAGGAACTGCACCGCCGGGGCTATACCCTTGGCATCATCGCCAACACCGTGACGGAGACGGAGATCCCCGATTGGATGGCCGCTGACGGCGTGGCACAGTGTTTCAAGACCACGATCCTCTCCTCCAAGGTGCGTCTGCGCAAGCCGGACCCGGACATCTATCACCTGGCCTGCCGCTGCATCGGTACGCCGGAAGCCAACTGCGCCTATGTGGGCGATAACCCGGTGCGGGACGTGGAGGGCACTCAGGCTGCCGGCTTCGGTATGATGATCCGGATCGATGAGCCGGATACGCTGAACAAGGAAAAGGCCACCGGCAAGGAGTTTACCCCGGATCATGTCATCACCAGCCTTTCTGAATTGCTGGACATCTTCCCTGAGCGGGCTTAAAGGAGGACCTATGGAAAAACAGTATAAAGCCGTCTTTTTCGACTTGGGCGGCACTCTGCGCATTGCTTTCCTGGAGGAGGCCTATATGCGCCACGCCCGTCGGAAAATGGCGGAGATCGCAGGCACGGATATGCCTTATGAGGAATTCTATCAGATGATCGAGGAGCGCTACGAGCCGTACCGCAAGTGGGCGCTGGGCGAGTACAAGGAGTCCGGAGATGAAGAACTGTGGTGCAAATGGCTGCTGCCGGACTACGATCCGGTCCGCATCCGTCAGGTGTGCCATGAGCTGAGCTTCCAGTACCGGCAGACCAAGGGCCGCCGGGTGGTGGTGGACGGCGGTGTGGAGGTTATCAAGGGCCTGCATGAGCGCGGCTACAAGCTGGGGATCATCTCCAACCTCATCGGTGAGAACGAGGTGCCCGACTGGCTGGAGGAGGACGGCCTGGATTCCTATTTCGATACGGTGATCCTTTCCTCCGTATGCCACATGCGCAAGCCCTGCTCTGAGATCTACGATCTGGCCTGTCAGCAGATCGGCGTGAAGCCGGAGGAGTGCGTGTCCGTTGCGGACAACATCAAGCGCGACATTGCTGGGGCCAAGAAGGCCGGTATCGGCTGCAATATTATTTTCCGGTCTCCGGAGAAGAAGCATCCCGTGGAATTTACGGAGGAAAACCGCCCGGACTATGTCATTGAAGATTTCCGGGAGATTCTGAACATTCTGCCCTGATGACGCATTCCGGGCCAGCAGCCCGGTGAAAAGGAGGAAGCAAGCCATGAATACGGACATCCGTTATATTTTTCTGGATCTGGGCGGTACCTTCCGAGTCATTGACGAGGACCCGGCTTATTTGGCTGCCGCCCGGGCGAAAATCGCAGAGCTGTGCGGCGTGAAGACGGAAGATCCTACCCAGTGGTTCGAGGATGTGATCGACAAGCGGTACGATGTATACCGGGAATGGGCCCTGAAATATATGTGCGAGGCCCCGGAAGAGGTGCTGTGGCGGCGCTGGCTGGCCTATGACTGCGACCCGGAGCTGATCCGGCGCAATGCCTCGGAGCTTTGCTACCAGTACCGGCAGACCAAGGGCCGCCGCACGGTGGTGGAGGGCGGCGCAGATACAGTGAAGGAGCTGTGCCGCCGGGGCTACACTCTGGGCATCATCTCGGATCTGGTGGGCAGACGGGAAGTGGATGAGTGGCTGGATCAGGATGGCCTGCGCCCCTATTTCCAGACGGTCCAGCAGTCCTCGGTCACCTATATCCGCAAGCCCGGCCCCGCGATCTACTATTACGCCATGGAGGAAGTGGGCGCCGAACCGGAAAACTGCTGCTATGTGGGCGACAATCTGAACCGGGACATCATCGGTGCCAAGGCCGTCGATTTCGGTATGACCGTCACGGTGCAGTACCAGAAGGATAAGCCCCTGAAGCTGACGGCGGAAAACCGCCCGGATGCCAAGGTCTATCGGTTCCCGGACCTGCTGGATATTTTCCCCAAGCGGGGGCAGGTGGCCGTGGAAAAGCTGATCCCGCCGGAGGATGGACAGTAAGTCCATCCCGGTCGGATAAAAAAATGCGCAGCGATGCGGGAAAGAACCGTTTCACGCACCGCTCGACTCATAAGGAGGTACTTTTTATGTCTGAATCCAAGCGCGGCGGCGCACAACTGGCGCGGGCCGTGGAAAAAGCGTATCAGGCGGGGCAGGATGACTACCATCTGGAACCCATGGTCCTGGTGGAGAATGGCAAGCCTGTGGGCAAGATCGGAGACGGCGATGCCGCCGTGTTCTGCTGCCGCCGCGGTGAGCGGGAGATCGAGCTGACGGAGCTGTTCACCGATCCGGACTTCAACAAGGTGCAGCGGAACCAGCTGAAGGATCTGGATTTCGTCATCATGACCATGTATCATGACAAATTCAAGGATCTGCCCATCGCCTTTGCGCCGTCTCATGTGGTGAAGCCTCTGGCTCAGGTCCTCAGCGAGGCGGGGAAGAATCAGTTCCACTGCGCGGAGAGCGAGAAGTATGCCCATGTGACCTTTTTCTTCAACGGCGGCGAGAACGCGCCCTTCCCCGGCGAGGATGACGTGTGCGTGCCGTCTCCCAAGGGCATTGACTTTGACCAGAAGCCGGAGCTGAGCCTGCCTGCCGTGGCGGATCAGGTCATGGGCGCTTTGGGCAAATACGATTTCGTGGTGACCAACTTCGCCAACGGCGACGTGATCGGCCACACCCTGAATACCGCTGCCAAGCTGGAAGCCTGCAAGCATGTCAGTCACTATCTGGATGTGGTGGTCCATGACGCGCTGGCCAAGGGCTATGTGGTGGCCGTCACCGCAGACCACGGCAACATTGAAAAGCTGTACACCGCCGCAGGCAAGCCTGACGGCGCCCACACCACCAATCTGGTGCCTTTCATTCTGATGGACCCCGCCCACAGCGGCCCCATTGCCCTGCGGGACGGCTGTCTGGGTGACGTGGCGCCTACGGTGCTGAACGTCATGGGTATCCCCCAGCCTGCGGAGATGACCGGCAAATCTCTGGCGGAGGGACACGATTTCGGCAAGGACCGGAAGATGCTGCTCATCATCTGCGATGGTTGGGGGCTCGGCTCCGGCGATGACGGCGACGCGATCCATCTGGCGGATACCCCCTACTGGGATTCCCTGCTGGCGGAGCAGTCCTGGAGCAAGCTCCACGCCTCCGGCGAGCATGTGGGCCTGGGAAGCGGAAAGGCCGGCAACTCCGAGGCAGGCCACTCCAATCTGGGCGCAGGCCGCTGCGTCATGCAGGATGACGTCCGTCTGGACGCCGCTGTGAAGGACGGCAGCTTCAAGAAGAACCCCATCTTTCTGCAGGCCATCGAACACGCCAAAAAGAACGGCACGGCGCTGCATCTGCTGGCATATCTCACCTATAAATCCTCTCACGGCTGCATCGACTACCCGTTGGCCATCTGCGAAATGGCCCGGGACGCCGGACTGGATCAGGTATTCTTCCACATCATCTTTGACGGCCGCTCCACGGAACCCGGCTCCGCACCCAAGTTGCTGGCAGAGCTGGACGAAAAGCTGGATGCCATCGGCGTGGGCCGCATTGTGGATGGTGTGGGCCGCGGCGTGGCGCTGGACCGGGACAAGAACTATGACAAGGTGAAACGGGCCTATGACGCCATGGTGGACGGCGCAGGTACCCGGTATGAGTAAGCCTCCGGCATAAACCGCCCCCCCAAAAAAGAAAACCAAGAGAATGTTAAAAATCCCGCAGAGAGCAAATACTCTCTGCGGGATTTTTGCACGGGAAAAGTGCGAAAAAGCAACAAATCACGGAACAGACATCGAAAACGGGAATATTTGCGTTGGCGGACTGCTGATCTGCACCCCGACTGAAAGCCGCAAAAAGTGCCCGGACCGCCACAGCGGTCCGGGCACTTTTTGTCATACATCAAAACAGGGATCAGCGGGCGTCCTTCAGAATCGTGTAAACCTCGTAAATGTCCTTCACGCTGTAAGTGGGCTTCACGTCTGCGGGAACGTTGGTGTCCTTCAGCTTGGTGAGGTAGGAGTCGATGTGGAAGGTGGCACCGAAGCCCATGCGGATGGGGCCGATGACGTCCCGGGAGAGGGTATCGCCCACATAGGCACAGCTGGCGGGGTCAGACTGGACCTGATGGAGGGAGACCAGAAAAATGTTGGGGTCTGGCTTGCGATATCCGGTGACGGAAGAAAGCGTCACATCCTGGAAGTAGTCCCGGATGCCGTAGCCTTTCAGAACGTCAAACACCTGATAGAGACTGGCTGTGTTGCTGATGACGCCCAGCTTCATACCCAGCCCTTTCAGCCCTTCCAGCATTTCCTTCACGTGGGGGCGGAGAGTACGGTGATAGTGGGTGATCTCCCACATGTGGGCCAGCTCCTCGGCGTAAGGACGCACAGAATCTTCATTCAGGCCGAAATCCGTCAAAACGAAGCTGCCCCAGATCTCCTCCGGCTTCAGCTCCCGCTGCCGGGGGTCCCGGTAAGCGCCGTAACGTTCCCAGCCGGCATTGATGCTCTGAGCCGCAGTTTCAAAGTCCATGTTCAGATCGATGCCGTGAGCGTGCAGAATATCCAGCACACCCTGAATGGAAGAATGGCGGCTTTCGTCATCGACCCAGATGTCCTCCAGAGTGCCGCCCATATCGAACAATACAGTATCTATCATAGTCTCACAGCCTTTTTTTTAAGTTGCATACATGGGAAAAACGGTATTCAGAGGGAGTTTCTGCGGCGAAGCAGCCACCAGGAGCTTCCAAAACCCATCAGCAGCGGCACAGGGACCATCATACCGAAGAGCTGGAGAAACAGGACCGACGCGCCGCTGTCACCCCGCAGCAGGAGCAGCATGGTCACCAGACTGGCGAGGGCCAGCAGCAAGAGCCAGCCGTATGCGGCCAGAACGGTCTGAGGATGGCAGATCAGGTGGGTCAGCGCGCAGATTGCTGTCCCGATCAGGGCGGGGAGCAGCGCGCTGACCAGATTTTCTACCGCCCGGGGCGCAAGGGCAAGCCATGCGTGAATGGGATCGGTCAGCAGAAAGAAGGCCGCGCCGTAAACTGCCAGAAAGAGGATGGACAGGCAGAAGGAATTCAGCAGCAGCGTGCTTTTTACATGGCCGTTTTCCGTCAGCCGGAAGGCATCCCAAAAGGATTCCACCCGTCTGGCCTGTTCTTTTTCCCGTTCTGCCCGGCGCAGTTCTTTTTCAAAATCCTGGTTCATGTTATCTCCTATCTGGATGGTCCGGGAAGGCCCGGACGGCGGCGGACCGCCGCCCGGAAAGCATACCGCGGCGTGGAATTACTTCATCTTGGGGTTCTTGGACAGCCAGTAAGTCCACATATCCTGCACGTCGGGATAGATGTAATAGATGGCGCTGAGGTCGTTGGCCCGGGCGCCCAGTTCGCTGAGCTTTGCGGGGTTCTTCTTGTCCTCCACGTCGTCGCGGACGGGCCAGTTGCCTTCCTTCTTGAAGGGCTTCATACCTTCGCTCTGGCCGTCGGCACCGCCGGTGATGTAGCGGACGAACAGACGGGCGCCGGCGGGGCTGTTGGTGCCCTTGGCGATGAACAGGGACTCCAGATTCAGCAGGGCGGTGTAAGGCTCCAGATTCAGGCACCAGGCGATGTTGTAGCCGGATTCGTCACGGTTGCCGATCTTGCCGGCGGAGGCCAGGCACAGGGCGGGTTCGTCGGCGGTGGAGTTATGGACGGCCAGCACCAGCTCATCACCGTCACCGATGAAGGTCATCTCGGCCTGAGAGAAGCGCCACAGGTACTCCACGCCGGCGTTCTTCTCGGGAACTTCAAAGTTGAAATCGGAGGCATCGTAGGTGTATTCCAGATCCTTGCCGTAGGTGTCCTTATAGGACTGCGCCATCTCGTCGGCGTTGTTGATGAAGCTGGCAAACAGGGACAGGTACGCGGACTCCTGACCGATCTCCTTGGTGAACAGGTGGTACTTCTGGGTGCCGTCGTCCTTCTTCTCAATGATCTCCCACCAGTTGTGGATGGGCTGTCCATCGGGGAAGGCGGCGGTGTTGTAGAACCACATGGACTGGGAGGCGTACAGAGGATAGCCATATTTCAGGTTTTCCTCGTCGATGTGAGAGCAGATGTCCTTGGGGAAGTAAGGCTCCAGAATGTCCTGATTGTACCACTCGTGGAACACGTTGCCGTTGACATCCTTGGTCTGGAGCACGTCGGCGGTGATGTTGCCGGTGTCGTGCTCGATTTTGGCCTTGGAGAGCACCTCGTCGTTGTCCAGATCGAATACCACCAGATCAAGGCCGGGGTAGGTTTCCTCAAAGCTCTCCTCCACCTTCATCATCTTGGAGGAGGTGGCGTAGACGTTGATGGTGGTGTCCTCCGTCAGGGCTTCTTCATAAAGCTCGTCGTCGGTCTTTTCGCTCCAGTCGTCATAGTAGGGGCCGTAATAATTTTCACCGGTGTTAAGGTCATAGCCAAGGTGCAGGTCGCTGGCGGCAGCTTCGCTGCCGGACTGGGAATCGTCGGAGGGCTGGTCGGTGCTCTTGCCGCCGCAGGCGGCCAGACTCAGCACCATGGAAAGCGCGAGAAGCAGTGCAGAAAACTTCTTCATATTCATCGGGACTCCTTTCATATTTTGCCCGCGCCGCAGACACGGCCGAGTGGGGGACCTATCAAAACACGGCTTATACCGCACGTTTGATCAACCGGGTGGTTTCCTTGTTGTAGATGTTGATCTTATCCTGATCGATAATGGCCCAGACCTTCTGATCCAGATCGTAGCGGATCTGGCCGATGTCCTTGGCCAGGAACTCGTCGGTGCCGGCCTTCAGGGTGGTGATGGTTTCAGAGCCGGCGGGCTGGTTGGCGTAAATGGTAACGGGAATGGCGCCCTCCACCGGCTGGGTGGAGATGGCAATCTGCTCGGGACGGATGGCCAGCACGCAGTCGAACTCGCCGCTCTTGGGGAATTCCTCACTGGTAAGGTGCTCGGCGGGGAAGGTGTGGCCGCCCAGATCGCTCTTAACCACCAGCTGGCCGTTGATAACCTCGGCCTTGCCGTCCAGCAGGTTGATGCGGGGATTGCCGATGAAGTCCGCCGCTTCCAGATCAATGGGGTTGTTGTACAGTTCCGTGGGGGTGGCCACCTGATTCAGCTCGCCGGCCTTGAACAGGGCGATCTTGGTGGACATGGTCAATGCCTCGGTCTGGTCGTGGGTCACATAGATGATGGTGGTGCCCAGTTCCTTATGGAGGCGCTGCAGCTCCGCACGCATATCAATGCGCAGCTTGGCGTCCAGGTTGGACAGCGGCTCGTCAAGCAGCAGCAGCTTGGGGCTGGAGGCTACGGCACGGGCGATGGCCACCCGCTGCTGCTGGCCGCCGGAAAGCTCCGTGGGGTAGCGATCCTTATACATATCGATGCGCATCATCCGCAGGGAGTCCATCACCCGGCGGTCGATCTCTGCCTTGCTCATCTTCTGGATCTTCAGGCCGAAGGCGATGTTGTCGTAGACTGTCATGTGGGGCCACAGGGCGTAGGACTGGAACACCAGATTCAGCCCCCGCTTGCTGGGCTCGGCGTAATAGGCGTCGTCTGCGTTGATCATCTCCACGCCGTCGATGGTCATGGTGCCGTTCTGGGGCTTTTCCAGTCCGGAAACCACACGCAGCGTGGTGGTCTTGCCGCAGCCGGAGGGCCCCAGCAGGGTCATGAAGTCGCCGTCCTCAATGGTGAGGTTGATGTCCCGCAGGACGTGGTTGCTGCCGTAAAATTTATCAATGTGCTTCAATTCAATGCGGCTCATATCATTTTTCCTTTCTGTTCTGTCACAATTCCGGGACTTACATACTCTTGTTGAGGTCTGCGCCGAAGCGGTTGGCCACGGTGTAGCACACCAGAATGAAGACCAGCACGCAAACGGATACCGCGTCGGACATCTGGTTGTAGCCCTCCTGCGAGTAGGTAAAGGCCAGATAGGACATGGTCTGGGTGGAGGGAGTCATCATGATGATGACCAGATCCAACTCCTTGGCAATGGAGATGAAGGTCAGCATGAAGCCGGAGATGAAGCCGTTTTTCGCCAGCGGCACGATGATGGAACTCATCCGCTTCCAGAAGCTGGCGCCGGCGATATCTGCCGCCTCCTCCAGCTCCACGCTGATGGAGAGCATATTGGCGGTACCGGACTTGCTGGCGAAGGGGAAGTGCTTGACCACCGAGGTCAGCACGATCAGGGTAAAGGTGCCGTACAGGGAGGGCATCAGTCCGCCGAAATGCGGCCGGGAGAACATGGAGAAATACATGGTGGAGAAAGCAATGCCGCTCATCAGGTAGGGCACGAACACCATCTGCTCCGTCAGGTCGCCGTACCACTTGCCACGGCCCCGGGAACTGATATAGCCCAGGAACTGGCCGCAGATGGCGGTGATGATGGAGCCGATGAGGGTCAGGCGGATGGTGTTCCAGAAGGCACTGAAGAACTTGGGATTCCGGAAGATGCCTTCGTAGTTGGTGTACTTGGCAATTTGGCCGGACTTGCCGATCCAGTTGTAGAGGGTCAGGTTATCCAGCCCGTAGCCGGCGCCGGTGGTGATCTGGAAGGTTTCCATAATCAGCACGAAGAAGGGCACCACCATGGCCAGGAAGAGGAATACCATCAAAAATGCCATCAGAGGCTTCTTGGCCTTGCCCAGAGGCATCAGCGTGGCGCGGCCGCCCTTGCCGCTGACGGTGGCATAGGACTTGCGGACGCCTACGATCCGCTGGTTGGAGAAGATGATGACGGCAGCCAGCAGCACCAGCACGATGGACATGGCGTAGCCCACGGCCTGGGGGCCCTGGTCGATGAAGTTGCGCATCTTGGTGGCCAGGGTATAGTAGCCGATGCGGTTGCCCAGGTTGGCGGGCACGCCGTAAGTACCGATGGATTTGCTGATGGTCATGACGGTGGCGGACAGCACGGAGGGTAGGATCAGGGGCAGGGTGATGTGCCGCAAGATCTGCGCCTTGCTGGCTCCCTGGATCTCCCCCATCTCCTCCAGCTCGGAGTTGATGGAGCGGAGCGCGCCGGAGACCATGATGTAGGAGAAGGCGTAATAGTGCATGGACATGCACAGCACGATGGCGATGGGGCCGTATGCCAGCCAGTCGGGGATGGGAATGCCCATGCCGGCCAGGAAGCCGTTGGCGCCGGAGGTGGAGTTGCGGAACATGGCCAGCCAAGCCAGCGCCTTCGTCCAGGAGGGGATCATGTAGGGCACTGTTACCAGCAGGCCCAGGACCTTCTTGCCGGGGATGTCCGTGCGGATCATCAGCCAGGCCAGCACGGAGCCCAGAGGCACCGACACCAGCACCGTGAAGAAGCCGCAGACAAAGGAGTTTTTCAGCGGGCCCCACAGCACGGCATTTGCCATGGTGCCGGTGAGGATGTACTTCCAGTAGTACAGGGTAAAGTCTCCCACGTGCCCCTGTACCCGGCGCAGTTCGCCTTGAGCCAGCGTAAAGGTGCTGGAGATCATGGTCAGCAGAGGGATGATGATGAGGCAGAACAGGATGATGAGACTGACCAGCACCACCATGTTGAAGGGGTTTTTCAGCACATTCAGGATCAGGTTTTTCAAACGCCGCCTTGTCAGGGGTTTTCTGGGTAAGCCATTTTTCGACACGATAACACCTCTTTCTGAAGTCTGCCGGGGGATCGCGGGGGACAGCAGCTTGCTCTCTTTTCTCAGTTCTGTGCGCAGTCTGACCGGCGGTGTGCCGTCCTCCGGTCGCAAACGTTTGCACTTCCTTGCTACCATTATAAAGAATTCTTAACGGAATTGTCAAGGAGGATTATGGCTATTTTCCCATGATTTTTTTATTCAATTTCACGTACACTGTGTAAAGTGCACAAATAAAAAGGCAGACCTTTGGTTGTTATTTTTGGAGGAAGAAAAAACGAATTTGACGCGAAAACGTATACGTTTTCGTAAAATGAAACGAACACTCTGATGCTGTCGAATGAAAACGAACGCAAAAAAGGAGACAGGGCGAGCCTGTCTCCTTTTATATAGACTGTGAAAAGCTGTCAGGCTCTGAGGGCTTGATCATCCTCCAGAGTCAGCCGTTCTGCCAGCAGAGCAATGAATTCCGCATTGGAGGGCTTTCCACGCTGACTGCTGACGGTGCAGCCGAAGTATTTGGGGAGTGTCTCCGGCGAAGCCCGGTCCCAGGCGGTCTCTATGGCGCTGCGGATACATCGTTCTACTCGAAGGGCAGTGGTACCGTAACGCCGGGCGATCTCAGGATAGAGGATCTTGGTTACAGCCTTGTTCAGTACACTTGGATCGGCGGCGGTGATCAGGATCGCTTCCCGCAGATACTGGTAGCCGGAGATATTGGCAGGCATACCTGCATCATGAAGCATGTGTGTGACGCGGGCTTTCAGAGAGGGGCGGGTGGCTTTCGGCTTTTCCCAGAACAGGTTCCGCATCCGGTCCAACAGCGTGTCCATCCGAAAGGGTTTTGGCAGAAAATAGGCAGCGCCCAGCTCCGTTGCTTCCGCCAACGTCTGGTCGGAAACAAATGCGGAGGTCAGAATGGTCATGGGAGCGTAGCCAAGCTCCTGCAGCTCCCGCAGAGCGCTGAGACCGTCCAGCCCCGGCAGGATCACATCCATGATCAGAATATCCGGTTCCTGCTCCTGAACTTTTTCCAGAACTTCGTCACCGGTTTGAGCTACATCCACCCAAAATTCTCCTGTTTTTTCCATGGCTTCCCGCAGCAGAATGCGGAATTCCGTGCTGGTATCTGCCAGCAGCACCGTTCTGCGCTGTTCCATGTTCCCACAACTCCTTCCCAATAAGAATGTGCCCGCAGATATCACTGCGGGCATGATCTTGTGTGTATTGTCAAAATATCATAAAATTCCATGTTTTACAAGTTAAAAACTGGAAAACAGGCATAAAATATCCGCAAAGATTTTTGATGGATTGCTGAAAGTCCGCAATTTTTCCGGATGCGTCTCCGAAACTGGCCTGCGGTCCTGCTATTGACCGGCTCCGCTGCCCACAGGCTTTTCCAGTTCTGCCCGCAGCTTTTCCAATGCCCGCTTCTCAATACGCGATACATAGCTCCGGGAAATGCCGAATGTGGAGGCGATCTCCCGTTGGGTCAGGGGGACGGTGCCGCCAAGACCGTACCGCAGACGGATGACCTCTGATTCCCGCTGGGTCAGGCACTCCTTCACCAACCGCCGCAGGCGGAGGGCGCTGTCCCGGTCATAGAGGTCCTCCAGCATGGTGTCATCTACACCGATGACGTCCATTAGCTGTAGGGCATTGCCCTCCCGATCTGATTCGATGGTCTCCGACAGGGATACCTCTCCCTGCAATTTTTTCTGAGACCGGAAATACATTAAAATCTCATTTTCAATACATCTTGCTGCGTAAGTAGCTAGCCGGGCACCTTTGGAGGGATCAAAGCTGGAGATCCCCTTGATAAGCCCAATGGTCCCAATGGAGATCAGGTCATCCTGATCGGAACTTTGCGCATAGTATTTTTTCACAATATGTGCCACAAGGCGAAGATTCCGCTCAATGAGGACATTCCGGGCCTCCGGGTCCCCCTGAGCCAGACGTTCCAGCCACATCCTTTCCTCACTGGCGGAAAGGGGCCGGGGAAAGGACCCGCTGCGGTCCAGCCGCAGAGAAAATAAAAGCGTATTGGCAAACAGCATCAGCGCGGCAGAGATCATGCGCACCACCTCCTGTTCACCTTTATGACAGGAAGGGAAGTCCCTATGTCTTGCGGCGGCGGGGACGGCGTGTTAAAATGAATGGCAGAGACTGATGGCGGCTGCAGAGAGACTGCTCTGATTTTTTCATGCGGCGGCAGCTGCTCCCGTTGACAGATGACGCCAACAGGTGTAAATTACATACCGGTTTCTATAAAAAAGAGTCCCTAAAACGAAAGTACAGATCACGTGCTCTGGAGATCAGGCTCAGGGTCTTGCTTTTCAGTGCGGCCATGGACCGAAAACTGCGGGGGCATTTTAATTAGGAGCGAACGCAACATGGGTCTGGGAGAATAGGAGCACCGACCTCGGTGCACTGACGGTGCGCCGGCCGGGGTTTCTGTTCTTATTGACCGCGGATGCCTCCGGGCGTGTACTCGTTGAGAGGCGCAGAAAGGTGGAATGAACATGCGGTATAAGGAGTTTGGAAAGACCGGGATGAAGGTGTCCGAGATGGCGCTGGGAACCTGGGGGATCGGCGGAGCGGGCTGGGATGACAATCCGGAAGAGACCCGTATTGATGCGATCTGCGCCGCAGTGGAAAATGGTGTCAATTTTATTGATACCGCACCGGCCTATAATGCCGGTGCAGCCGAATGTCTGGTGGGGAAGGCGCTCAAGCAGAGCGGAACGCGCCAAAGGGTCATAGTGGCAACAAAGTGCGGAAATTTCTACATGGGAAATGGGACGTATGTTCGTGACGGACACTATGACAAAATCATTCAGCAGTGTGACGATTCCCTCAAAAACCTGCAGACGGATTATATCGACCTGATGCTGATTCATTGGCCGGATGTCAATACCGACTTTGCTGAGACTGCTGACGCACTGAATGCGCTTAAAAAATCCGGTAAGGTTCTTCATATCGGTGTTTCCAACTTTACAAGGGAGCAAATGGAGGAGATCGGGCAGTATTGTACGCTGGAAGCCTATCAGCCGCAGTACTCTATGGTTGTCCGCACAAATGAAGAACAGATGAAGTGGGCGGCTGAACAGGGCATGGGCGTCATGACATACGGTTCTCTGGGCGGCGGGATCTTAACAGGAGCATTCCGGAAGCTGACAACCTTTGAAGCCACGGACAGTCGGAACCGTTTTTATAAGCACTTCCAGGAGCCAATGTTCTCTAAGGTTATGAAGGTCCTGGAAGTCATGGATCGGATCTCCGCTGATCGGGATAACGTGCCCCTGTCTCAAATCGCACTGAACTGGTGCGCACAGAAGGAATTTGTTTCTTCCTGTATTGTTGGCGCACAGAGCAGACGGAAGATCGAAGAAAACTGTGCTGCCTATCAGTGGATGCTGACTTCGGAAGAAATCGCCTTGCTGGACGCGGCAATCGAGCAGTATCTGGTGGAGCAATAAGCTGATAGTGAAGAACTGAGGGAGAGGGGGCTTTCGTCCGGTCCGAAAAGCCTGCTTTTAGGGATCGAAACCGTTTGGAAGCCTTCTCTCCTGAACGATATACAAGTGGTACAGCATTTAAAATGCATATTGAGAAATGATGATCATTGCCGCAAACGCTGTGCAAATAGCACAAAAAATGTTAAATATTTATAAAAAATCTCACAATTGAAAAACAAGAAATAGTATGATATTTTAAAAAAGGCCAATTTAGATCGTTTGTGATTTTTTTCGCATTCCAATCCATTACTGTGGCAACCGTCCGGTTTGGCCAGATGCGGCCTGGTCCGCAAGATGGAACGCCATAGATTTTGGTTAAAACATTCTCTTGTACCGGCGCAAAGTCTGTTGAGATTTTGATGTTTTTACATGTTTAAAATCAGTGCTCGATTCGGAGCACTCTTTTAATCCCCTGTTTCGTGCACGAACACGGAAATGGCAATGAGATACGATACGTGAGGTCAGTGTAATGGTAACCGTTGAAATGGTGGCAAAGATGGCCGGTGTGTCGCGTGGAACCGTTGACCGCGTTCTCCATCATCGGGGAGAGGTCAAGAGCGAAACTGCCGAGAGAGTTCGACAGGTCATGCGCGAGCTGGATTTTCAGCCGAACACATTGGGCCGAGCTTTTTCAATAGCGAAAAAGAGAAACCGGATCGGGATCTTTCTATCAGCGCGTGAACCGGACTTTCAAGAACAGATCAAGCAGGGCATAGAAGACGGTGTCGCCTATGCACAGCAGCATGGAATCGAAGCTGTGATCGAAGTGGTTTCTCCGGATGATGAGCTGCTGTATTTGCAGAAGATCGATGAGATGATCGCTTCCGAGATTCAAGGGATCGTTTTACGCGGGATCGAGTCCAAGGCGTTTGACGAACGGCTTCAGATCCTGAAGAATCAGGGAATTCCTGTTTTTACGTATAACCAAGATGTGCGGCCGGCACTGAGAAACTGCTATGTGGGCATTGACTCCTGCCGAGCCGGAAAATGTGCGGCGCTTTTGATGCGGCAGATCTCCCCACCTGACGGATACGCCTTGATCGTGGGCGTAACGCCCCAGCATAAGGACAGCGAAAAACGGATAGAGGGATTTCTGGAGCAATGGGGCCTTGCCCCAAAGGCATCGTCAGGATACCGGATCATTTATGGAGAAGGCTATCATGATGTTGCATACGTTCGTACGCGGGATGTCTTGAATGAGATGCCGAACATCACGGGTATCTTCGTCAGCGGCGCGGGCCTGAGCGGCGTAGCGCAGGCGGTATACGAACGAGGGACCGCCGATGTTCAAAAGATTGTGGGGTTTGACGCCACACAGCGAAATATTACCTACATGAAGAATGGTACAGTCCAATTTTTAATCGATCAAAGTCCTTATCAGCAGGGATATAAAGCGGTCCAACTGCTTGTAGATTATCTGTTTGAGGGGCGAGCGCCTGATGTGTCCTGTTATTATCTCGACGCACATATCAAAAATGCTTTCAACTGCTGAGTCCAAAAGGCCTTGGCGGGCAAAGGCTGCCTATCCGTACATGAAGGCGCAGGGGGGCGGCGTGATTTTGAACGCTTCTTCCTTCGCAGCGCTGGACCCCAATGCGGGGCGGGCAACATACAGTGCCGCAAAGGCTGCTGTGAAAAATCTCAGCGCATCCATGGCGGCAGAGTTTGCGGCCGCCAATATCCGGGTGCTGTGGCCTATGTGCCGGGCATGATCGCAACAGAGATCGCTGCGGAGAGCATTGAGAAGTACGGTGATGCGCTGTTGGCAGACATCCCGTGCCGCCGCTTCGGTACGCCGGAGGACCTGGGAAAGGTATTGGTGTTTTTGGCTTCGGATGCCGCAGGCTACATGAATGGCTGTCATGTTGAGATCAGCGGCGGAAAGCGCTGTGTGCAGAATCCTCAGTTTTCCTATCAATAAGCGAAACAACATATATAAACGTGTAAGACAGGCTGTCCGTTTAGGGCCGCCTGCCTCGTTTTTTGCTTGGAATATAGCTCTTGGCGATATACTGACGATCTTAATGACGCAGGAGAATGTTTCACGGAGAAGCGCTTGGTTCTCGTTGTCCCTTATGCTTTTTGCGTCGGAGTGGTTCTGTTCTGCCAAATCAGCCAACCTGCTCCTGTTCCATCACCGCGTCGATCGATATGGCTGGACCGGGCCGTCGATGTCCGCCAGAGCCTTTTCTATAACAGCGGGAAGGTCCTCCGGCTTGGCGTGGATGTTTGCCACCTGAGGCAGGGCTTTCCATTGCCTGAAACTGAGACTCTGCGGCGTCCAGTACCTTCTTGCCGACGATGATGGCGGCCTTTATAACGGGAAGGGAAATCCCTATGTCTTGCGGTAGCGGGGACGGCATGTTAAAATGGCAGAAAAGGGGGTGGGAGAATGGCCTGGTATGTCTATATGTTCCGCTGCGGGGACGGCAGCCTGTACACCGGCTCCACCACCGACGTGGCCCGTCGGCTCCGGGAGCACCAGAACGGGACCGGGGCCAAATACACTCGCGCCCGGCCTCCGGTGTCGCTGGCCTACACAGAGGAGGCTTCGGACCGCTCCGCCGCCCAGCGCCGGGAGGCGGCTATCAAAAAGCTGCCCCGGAAACGGAAATTGGCGCTGATCGAAGGAGGTACACCATGAACCTGAAAAAACGCTTGGTTCTGGGAGAAAATGGTAGTAGCGCTGGTAAGCTATTGGGCCGCATTACCGGAATCGGCCCGGGCAGATACAAGAGATGTGGAGGCAGTGTACAGGCACTATGCCACGAAGCGGGAAGAATGACAGTCCTGTGATAATAATTTTTAAACCGTCTGTGTTCCTGTGACTGATGGCGGCCTGCCGACGGAACAGGTTATGACAGCGGATATGAAAGAAAGGAAAATGTGAGAATTATGAGAAGAAAGGATCGTGAAGTCAGCGCTGAGCAGGCATGGGAAATTGTGGAGCGCTGCTCCTATGGCGTACTGGCTATGACAAAGCCGGACGGAACGCCCTATGCCGTGCCGGTGAATTTTGCGCGGGAGGGGAACTACCTGTATATTCACTGCGCGCAGACCGGTGAAAAGACGGACTGTCTGAACCACCAGCCGCAGGTGTGTGTCACCTGTGTGGAGGGCGGCGCATGGGTGGACCAGCCGGCCCTGACCACGCGCTACGCCTCCGCAGTCATGCTTGGCAAAGCGGAGGAACTGACGGATGAGGCGGACAAGGTAAAGGCATTGCGGTTGCTGTGTATGAGACTGGCGCCGGAGCATCCCAGAAGCCATGGCGATTTTTCGGAGTGCCGGGGAAAGACAGCGGTCTGGCGCATCACCGTGGAACAGATCACCGGAAAGGCGAATCCGGGAAGGATGGAATGAAAAAAACGGTGCCATGAGCAATGCTCGTGGCACCGTGGCTTTTATTGAGAGATCTGCTTTTCTACCGGGACCTTTCGCTTCGGCGGAAAGCCCAGAAGACAGAGAAGCGCACCCAAAAGGGGATGGAAAATCGGTTTTTGATTCCACTTTATGATCCGATAGAGAAACGGCCTGAGAACCGAGTATACATTCCCTACATCTACGAAGAAGGCGATACAAACAAAGAGTGAGGACAGGATACCGCAGAGAACAATGGCCAAAAGGCCCCGGCGAAGACAGCGGACCCACGGCTTTTCCGGGAGCTTGACCGCCGCGGCGAGAGACAATACTTGTACCAGCGACCAGCCCAGAAGCAATAAGAATACGGGCCGCACCACATACATCAAAGCTGCGGTCCAACGCGGGTCATAGTGGAAGCTTTGGATATCCTGGGCTGTGGGTAGGAAAAACCGATACAGCAGATAGATGGCCGCAGTCAGCCCGCAGCCTGCCGCAGCTTGGATCAGAGCAGTTTTTCGCCCTTCTGGCACCGGCGGGCCATAGAGGACAGCGTTGGCGTCTGTATCAAAAATTTCCGCTAACCGCAGGATCTGATCCACATCGGGCCGGGTGCGGCCATTTTCATAGTTGGAAACTGTCTGCCGGGTGACAAACAGCCGCTCTGCCAGTTCCTCCTGCGTCAGATGCTTTTGCTGACGCAGATCCCGGATGTTTTTTCCAATGTCACGCATTATGCCTCACCTCACCGTCAGCCTATCAGAAATCGGGAGAAATGTCACGCAAGGAATCTTTTCCATGGTGCACCTTCAATGGAAAAAGCTTGCTCAGTTCGCCCGGAGGTGAATGGAGATATTTTCCAACCCGTAAAATGGCTCGGCGGCGGTGGGGGTCAGCCCCTCCAGCACATCAGACTCGTACAGTGCGGAGACCGTCTTGAAGCAGATGGGCAGGATGGGAGCCTGGCTCTGCAGGTACCGGCACAGGCCACGAACCGCCGTTTCCCGGTTTCCTCCGGAGCGGCAGCCCTCCAAAAGCTGATCGCACTGGGGATCGCTCCATCCACCGTAATTGAGACTGCCGCCGGTGGCGAGCAGGGAGGAAACGTCCCAGTCCGCCGTTAGCCGTACCTCACCGTAATAAAGGTCAAAGCGGCCGGCGGTCAGTGCAGCGGTGTATTCCTCCCAAGGCAGCTCCACGGTTTCTGTGGCAGCGCCGGCAGCTGTAAATGCGGCGGCGATCTGCCGGGCCATAGAGACCTTGAAGCTGTTTTCGCTGTTGACCAGCAGGCGCAGTGTGCGGCTGGGCCGGGTCTCACAGGCATTCAGAGCATCGGTGAAGGCCACCACGGAATCTGTCTGCTCCAAGTCTGCCGGATAGAGAGGGGACACCGGAGAAACGGGGAACTGCGCTGCCTTAGCGTGGCCGGAAAGTAAGCTGCTCACCAAGGCCCTGCGGCTGACGCCCAGAGAAAGGCAGCGGCGGAACGCGGCATCGTCCAGCCCCTTTGCGGAGACATTGATCCCAAGATACTGAAACACGGTGGTGTCGGCATCATCGTAGCTGACGCTGCCGGAAACGGCAACAGGGTCCGTGCCGGTGAGATCTGCCACGATCAGCTGCACATCCCGGGAAGAAAAGCGGTAGAGCATGGACTCCTGATCCGCTGTACCGGTGAGGGAGATCCGCTCCACCGGTTGACTGATGTGCCGCCACCAGTTCTGGCTGGCGATCAGACAGCTTTCGCTGCTTTCGTCATAGAGGTAAGGACCGGTTCCCAGAGGGACGCTGTGCTTCTCTGTGCCGGACTTCAGAATGGGAATGTCCAGCAGAGCGGGCAGACCGGTATTGGGGCGGTTGAGGGTCAGGGTCACCGCACCGTCCCCGGCGGAAATGCTTTTGACATCCGACAGCCGTCTGGCGTAGCGGGCGGAGCTGCGGGCGGCGTTGAGGGTGGCCTTCACGTCGGCGGCGGTGAGGGGAGATCCGTCGGAAAACACCACGCCGTCACGGAGGGTCAGCTTGTAGGTCAGCGTTTCCAAATCATAGGTGCAGGACGCGCACAGCAGCGGCTGGGGTGTGAAGGTCTGATCCAACCGGAACAATCCCTCATAGAGAAGGGAGGCCACCGTCTGCTGAACGCCGTCGGGACAGGTGAGGGGATTCAGAGGCTGCCCCTCTAAATAGGGCAGGGCGAACACGGCGGGCAGACCGCTGTGCTCTTCCTCTGCTGGAGTCTCCTCCGACGGAAAGGGCAATTCATCTGCGGAGGATTCGTCGATCTGGGCGCAGCCGGTCAGAAGGGAGAGGGTCAGAGTCAGGACCGCCGCCCAGGCGGAGATTCGTTTCATAGGCCCTCCTTCAGAGAAATGACGGCCACTTGGACGCCTCGCTGATCGCCCATTTTCCGGTGCGACCAGAACAGGTCGGGGCGGCAGGCGGTGCAGATGCCGGAGACCTCGATCCGCTCCGGCAGCAGACCGGCGCGCAGCAGCCATTGGCGGTTCAGCCCGGCCAGATCCACATGGAATTTGGGACCTTTGACCATGATATAGGCGTCGGCATCCGCTCCCAATGCGGCTTGCATGGCCTCCGGCACATCTCCGTCTGTCTCGAAGCAGCAGGGGCCGATGCAGGGACCCAGCGCTGCCAGCAGCTCAGCGGGACGGCTCCCATAGGCCGCACCCATGGCTGCCACGGTTTTCTCCACGATCCCGGCGGCGCAGCCCCGCCAACCGGCGTGAACGGCGCCGATGGCCTGATGGACGGGATCGTACAGCAGCACGGTGCCGCAGTCGGCGGAAAAGACCGTCAAGGGCAGGTTAGGGACGTTGGTGATGAGAGCATCCACATCTGTGTAGTCCCGGGGACGGAGCAGACCCTTCCCGGCGTCCTCTGCCGTGACGGTGCGGATATTGGCGGTGTGGGTCTGCTGACTGAGGACCGCACGGGTCTCGTCCAGGCCCAGAACGGCGAAAAAGCGGCGGTAATTTTCCCGCAGCTTTTCCGGGCCGTCCCCCTGTCCGGGGCGGAGGTTCAGACTGTCCCACGGTGCGGGGGACACGCCGCCCTTCCGGGTGGAAAAGCCGTGGGGAATCTCATTCAAAACATCGGCGGTGAACCACACCAGACCGGTTTGCTCATGCTGTTGAAAGGGCATAGTTAACCTCGCTTGTTCTCTTAAAAAATGCCCTCTGGAAAGCCAGAGGGCAGGGATATGATATTTTCTGGAGTTCCCGTTCCCCTTTCGGCAGTGGGAAAGGGAAACGGGGAACTGATCAACGCCGCAGGGCGGCGCGGTTTGCACGGGATCTTACAGATCCGGGTGATACTCCTTGCAGGTGCACTTCTTCCACTTCAGCCCGCTGCCGCAGGGGCAGGGATCGTTGCGGCCGATCTTGATGGTCTTCTTCACGGGCTCCTTCTTGGGAGTGGTGCCGTCGCCGCCCACGTTTTCCACGGTGGCCTTGGCGACCCGCTCCCGCTTGACCTCCTCGTCCTTCCGCAGACGGACGGAGTACAGCCGGCGGACGGTCTCATCCTGAATGGCGGAGACCATTTCCTCAAACATTTCCAGAGATTCCCGCTTGTAGACGTCCACGGGGTTGTTGTTGCCGTAGCCCTGAAGCCGGACGCCCTGCTTCAGATCGTCCATGGCGTCGATGTGGTCCATCCAGTATTCGTCTACCACCCGGAGCATGATGACACGCTCCAGCTCCCGCATGATAGGCGTGGTGACCTCCTGCTCCTTGGCCTCATAGGTCTTTTCGGCGGCGGCGATGAACGCCTCGTCAAAGTCCTCCTGGGTCTTGGAGGGAATTTCCTCGTCGGAGAATTCCACGGCGCCCTTGGCGAAGTAGATACCTTCCATGCCCTTGAGCATCTCGTGATACTGGGCGGCGTCCAGATGCTGATTTTCACCGAAGGCCAGCGCCACATGGTTGCTGACGGAGGTGTGCATCATGTTCAGCACGGTCTCCTTGATGTCCAGACCGTCCAGCACCTGACGGCGCTGGGCGTAGATGATCTCGCGCTGCTTATTCATGACGTCGTCGTATTCCAGAACGGACTTACGGGACTGGAAGTTGCGGCTCTCCACGGTGGTCTGGGCGTTTTCGATGGCACGGGTCAGCATCTTGTTTTCGATGGGGGTATCCTCGTCCAGATCGAATTTCTCCATCATGTTCTGGATGCGGTCGCCGCCGAACAGACGCATGAGGTCATCTTCCAGAGAGATATAGAACCGGGTCTCGCCGGGGTCGCCCTGACGGCCGGCACGGCCGCGGAGCTGATTGTCGATCCGGCGGGATTCGTGGCGCTCGGTGCCGATGATGAACAGGCCGCCGGCCGCACGGACCTTTTCGGCCTCCTCCTTGATGATGGCCTTGTGATAGGCCATCCGCTCGGCAAACAGCTTCCGGGCGGCCAGAATATCTTCATTGTCAGTGTCGGCGTAGCCGGTGGCGTCCACGATGACCTCCTCAGAGTAGCCGGCCTTCACCAGATCGGCCCGGGAGAGGTACTCGGCGTTGCCGCCCAGCATAATATCCGTACCACGGCCAGCCATGTTGGTGGCCACGGTGACGGCGCCCAGCTTACCGGCCTGAGCCACGATCTCGGCTTCCTTCTCATGGTTTTTGGCGTTCAGCAGATTGTGCTGAATGCCTTCCCGCTGGAGCAGGTGGCTCAGCAGCTCGTTCTTCTCGATGGACACGGTACCCACCAGAACGGGCTGGCCTTTCTCGTGGCACTCCTTCACCTGCTGGATGACCGCACGGAACTTGCCCGCCTCGGTCTTATACACAACGTCGTGGTGGTCCTCACGCTGGTTGGGACGGTTGGTTGGGATCTCCACAATGTCCAGATTGTAGATGGTGCCGAATTCCTCCGCCTCAGTCATGGCGGTACCGGTCATACCGGACAACTTATCGTACAGACGGAAGTAGTTCTGGAAGGTGATGGTAGCCAGGGTCTTGTTTTCACTGTTGACGTTGACGTGCTCCTTGGCTTCGATGGCCTGATGGAGACCGTTGGAGTACCGGCGGCCAAACATGAGACGGCCGGTGAACTCGTCCACGATGATGACCTCGCCGTCCTTCACCACGTAGTCAATATCCCGCTTCATGGTGCCGTGGGCCTTCAACGCCTGATTAATGTGGTGGTTCAGCGTGGCATTGGAGGGGTCGGACAGGTTCTCCACATGGAAGAATTCCTCCGCCTTGGCAATGCCGGAGGCGGTGAGGGTAGCTGTCTTGGCCTTTTCGTCCACGATATAGTCGGCATCGATGTGGGAGTCCTCTTCCTCCTTATCGTCCACCTGCACAACTACCTTTTTCTTCAGGCGGGAGACGAACATCTCCGCCATATCGTACATCTGGGTGGACTTTTCGCCCTGACCGGAGATGATCAGGGGAGTACGGGCCTCATCGATCAGGATGGAGTCCACCTCGTCCACGATGGCGAAGCTGTGGCCCCGCTGCACCAGCTCGCTGGAGTAGATGCACATATTGTCGCGGAGGTAGTCGAAGCCCATCTCGTTGTTGGTGCCGTAGGTGATGTCGGCGGCGTAGGCGTCCTTGCGCTGCTGAGCGGTGAGGCCGTGGATGATGAGGCCCACCTTCAGACCCAGGAAGCGGTGGACCTTGCCCATCCACTCGGAGTCACGCTTGGCCAGATAGTCATTGACAGTGACAACATGGACGCCCTTGCCCGTCAGCGCATTCAGATAGGCGGGGAGGGTGGCCACCAGGGTCTTGCCTTCACCGGTCTTCATCTCGGCGATCCGGCCCTGATGCAGCACGATGCCGCCCACCAGCTGCACCCGGTAGGGACGCATGCCCAGCACACGGTCCGCGGCCTCCCGCACGGTGGCAAAAGCCTCCGGCAGAATGTCATCCAGAGTCTCGCCGTTGGCAAGACGCTCCTTGAACTCCGGGGTCTTGGCCTGAAGCTCCGCATCGGTGAGGGCCTTGTATTCATCGCCCAGCGCCTCGATCTTATCCACAATGGGGTAGATGGATTTCAGCTCCCGGGAGCTGTAATCACCAAAGATGGATTTCAAAAGTCCCATAGGTTATAAAACATCCTTTCGCACTCCCGTCCGTTTCCGGGCGGAAGGAAAATATACCATGTATAAGTGGGTGCGCACATAAGCACCCACAGTAAAACAAGCATACTATATCATATTCGCTCCGGGATTGCAAAGAAAAATGGGAAAGATACGAAAAAAGTTTACAAAATATCTGCGCGGCTGAGAGGATAATCGTTTAACAGCTTTTTGCAGCCGTCAGAATCGGGGAACGGAAAGCCGGAAGCAAGGCTATTTAATGTCAAATTCCGCCGCCAGCGCAAAATCCACGACCCGCTTGTCCTGTTCCGTCTCGTTTTCATGAAACTCGAAAAACCACTTGACCGCCCGGTAGTGGCCGGTATCCAGAGAGCCGTAGCGGCCAGCCCACTGGAAGGCCATCTCCCTCGGCATGTCTTTTTCAAAAATTACAAAACAGATTTTATAGTTCCCTATTATAACAGACGTGGGAGAATAAAAAAAGTTCCGGCATATTCCGGCAAACCCGGCAAAATGACCGGAGAAGTTCACGAAACCTTTCTTGTGCTTTCCGGGGCCTTGTGTTAAGATGATCTTAACAGGAGAACAACGCGGAAAACCCGGACGAAAAAAGAAGGAGGCCCATTATGAAGCTGAACTTTTACGGCGCTGACCAGTGCGTGACCGGCAGCTGTCACTGTCTGGAGGTCAACGGCAAAAACATCCTGATCGACTGCGGCTTGCAGCAGGGACGGGACGAGGTAAACAACGAAGCCCTGCCCTTCCATCCCGGCAGCATCGACTTCGTGCTCATCACCCACGCCCATATCGACCATACCGGCCGGGTCCCCATGCTGGTGAAGCAGGGCTTTCAGGGCCGCATCCTCACCACCCGTGTGACGGCTAACCTCATGGACATCATGCTGCTGGATTCCGCCCACATTCAGGAGTCCGACGCCGAGTGGAAAAACCGCAAGGCGGCCCGTTCCGGCGCCCCCAAGGTGGAGCCGCTGTATACCATTGAGGATGCGGAAAATGTGAAGCAGTACGTCACCACCTGCGAATACGGCGAGGATGTGGAACTGTGCGAGGGCGTCAGCGTCCGCTTTGACGACGCAGGGCATCTGCTGGGCAGCGCCTGCATCACCGTGACCGCTACGGAGAACGGCGTCACCAAGAAGCTGATCTTCTCCGGCGACCTGGGCAATGTGGATCAGCCCATCATCCGGGACCCCAGCCACTTCGGGGGCGCGGACTACGTCATCATGGAGTCCACCTACGGTAACCGCAACCACACCGAGGTGTGGAGTTACACCGAGGATCTGGCGAAAATCATCGATGACACCATGGCCAAGGGCGGCAACGTGGTGATTCCCGCCTTCGCCGTAGGCCGCACCCAGGAACTGCTGTACTTCATCCGGGAGATCAAGGATAAGCAGTTGGTGAAGTCCAACCCGGATTTCCCGGTTTACATCGACTCGCCTCTGGCCCGCCGTGCCACCACCATTTTCACCGGCGATCTGGACGGCTATCTGGATGCCGACGCGCTGGCGCTGGTGCAGGACGGCACCCACATGTTCAACTTCTCCAACCTCCGCATGACGGAGACGGTGGAGGAATCCAAGGGGCTGAACGAGGACGGTATCCCCAAGGTCATCATCTCCGCCTCCGGTATGTGCGACGCGGGCCGGATCCGTCACCACCTGAAGCACAACCTCTGGAAGCCGGAGTGCACCATCGTGTTCGTGGGCTATCAGGGGGAGGGTACCTTGGGCCGCTCCCTGCTGGAGGGCGTCAGAAGTGTGAAGCTCTTTGGCGAGGAGATCGCCGTTCACGCCAAGATCGTGAACTTCCAGGGCCTTTCCTCCCATGCCGACCGGGATCACCTGCTGGCGTGGATCGCTGACATCAAGGCCCCCAAGCCCCAGCACGTGTTCATCGTCCACGGCGACCGGGAGGTGGCTCCCTATTTCGCCGAGAGCGTGGAAAAGCTGGGCTTCACCGCCCATGCGCCCCAGTACACCGAGGTCTATGATCTGATCGAGGATCAGATCGTGGCTCCCGGCTATCTGCCGGAGCGAAAGGCCAAGGCTGTGGGCGGCCAGCGGGTCAGCTCTGCTTACGAGCGTCTGGTGGCGCTGGGTCAGCGGATGGTAGACGTCATCCGCCGCTCCAAGGGCCGGGACAACAAGACCCTTGGCCGCTGGGCGGATCAGCTCCGTCAGCTTCTGGACAAGTGGGAGGAATCCTGATAGAATATACCTACCCGCAGGGTACGCCGCACGGCAGCGGGGGCGATGCTCCCCGCTGCCGTGCGTTTTCGAGACTTGTAAGCCACCAAAAACGGATTGGTTCAAGTGGTGCAGGAAACCCAAACAGGTCTTTCCCGTACACATCCATCCCTGCCGCTGCGGAATCGAGAACCATCTGAATTCAATTGAGAATAAAAGGAATAAAAGCCATGGAAGCATTGGAAAAAGGCAGTATTTATACAGCCGTTATTGACGGCTATTCCAGCGAGGGGCTGGGGATCGCCCGGGTAAACGGGGCGGTGGTGTTCGTGCCCCACGCCGTCCGGGGGGAGGAGATCGACCTCCGGATCACCAAGGTGATGAAAACCTCCTGTGCCGGCGAGATCGTAAAGATCCATGATCCATCTCCCGAACGCATGGAGCCGGAGTGCCCCTATGCCGGGAAGTGCGGCGGCTGCGCCTACCGTCACCTCACCTATCCGGAGGAGCTGTGGGCCAAGCGCCAGCGGGTGCAGGATGCACTGACCCGCATCGGCGGGCTGGAACTGACCGTGGAGGAGATCCTGGGGGCGAAAAACCCGGAGCATTACCGCAACAAGAGCCAGTACCCCGTGGGGGCTGACGGCTCCATCGGCTTTTTTCAGGCTCGGACCCACAAGGTTGTGCCCATCCGCCGCTGTCTGATCCAGACGGAGGCCGCCGACCGCACCGCCCAAGCGGTGGGGGAGTGGATGCGCCGCTACAAGATCTCCGCCTACGATGAGACCACCGGAAAGGGCCTCGTGCGCCATGTCTGCGTCCGGGTGAACCGGAAAGGCGAAAGCCTTTGCTGCGTGGTGGTCAACGGCAATAAGGTGCCGCGGGAGCCGGAGCTGGCGGCCTATGTCACCGCCGCTGTGCCCCATACCGTAGGCGTCCTGCTGAACAGCAACACCCGCCGGGGCAATGTGGTCTTAGGAGACAAATATCGGACGTTGTTCGGCCGGAATTATCTGATGGACACCCTCTGCGGACTGGAATTCAAGCTGTCCATGCCGTCCTTCTATCAGGTAAACCGGGATCAGGCGGAGGTGCTGTACGGCAAGGCACTGGAATTCGCGGGCCTTACCGGGAATGAAACGGTATTAGACCTCTACTGCGGTATCGGTACCATTACCCTGTGTCTCGCGAAGGCAGCCAAACGGGTCATCGGCGCGGAGATCGTGCCCCCCGCCATCCGGGACGCCAAGGAGAACGCCCTCCGCAATCACATCGAAAACGCGGAGTTTTTCTGCGGAGACGCGGCGGACATTGCCGCCAAGCTGGAGAGCGACGGCCTGCGCCCGGATGTAGTGACGGTGGATCCGCCTCGGAAGGGACTGGCTCCGGAGGTCATCGCCTCCGTGGCAGCCATGGGGCCGGAGAAGGTGGTCTATGTCTCCTGCGACCCGGCAACGCTGGGCCGGGACGTGAAGATCTTCCGGGAGTTCGGCTACGAAGCCAAGCGGGCCGCCGCCGTGGATATGTTCCCCGGCACCGCCCATGTGGAGACGGTAGTTCTTTTATCCCACAAAAAAGCCGACAGTTATATCCACATTGATGTGGAGTTTGGAGAGGGCGAGGGCAAGATTCCGGTAGATAGTATTGCTAAAAGAGCCGAAGCGTATAAGCCCAAAGAAAAAGTGACCTACAAAATGATTAAGGAGTACATAGAAGCGAAATACGGCTTCAAGGTACATACCGCATATATCGCAGAGATAAAGCGAAATTTGGGATTGCCGATGTATGATGCTCCTAATGCGGTAGAAGAATTGAAACAGCCGAGGAAACATCCGACACCAGAAAAGGTAGAAGCAATCAAAGATGCACTTCGTTATTTTGCAGTGATATAAAACTTTACTTACAATCGAATATTTCTTACATAGCCGTTTATTCATTTATTTGAGTAAGCGGCTTTTTTCATCCCTATTTTTCGGAATAGGGATATTTTTTGTAGAAGGAGGAGGTTTATTTGAACACGCAAATCATCGCCATCGCCAACCAGAAAGGCGGCGTTGGCAAAACAACAACTTGTGCGAACTTGGGAATAGGTCTGGCACAGGCCGGAAAGAAAGTGCTTCTGATCGACGGGGACCCACAAGGAAGTCTGACAATCAGCTTGGGAAATCCGCAACCGGACAAGCTGCCATTTACACTGTCGGATGCAATGGGCAAAATTCTGATGGATCAGCCTATACGCCCCGGAGAAGGTATTCTGCATCATGCAGAAGGCGTTGACCTGATGCCTGCGGATATTCAGCTTTCCGGTATGGAGGTTTCTCTGGTAAACGCCATGAGCCGTGAAACGGTTTTACGGCAATATCTGGACACACTGAAGGGACAATATTCCCATATCCTGATTGACTGTCAGCCCTCGTTGGGGATGCTTACGGTCAATGCGCTGGCGGCTGCGAACAGGATCATAATTCCCGTTCAGGCAGAGTATCTGCCCGCCAAAGGACTGGAACAGCTTTTATCTACGGTCAGCAAGGTAAAACGGCAGATCAATCCAAAGCTCCAGATTGACGGTATACTGCTGACGATGGTGGATAACCGCACCAACTTTGCCAAAGAGATTGCTGCTTTGCTGCGGGACACCTATGGAAGTAAAATCAAAGTCTTTGGAACGGAGATTCCACACTCTGTCCGTGCAAAGGAAATTAGCGCAGAGGGAAAAAGCATTTTCGTCCATGACCCTGGCGGTAAGGTGGCAGAGGGGTATCGAAATCTGACGAAGGAGGTGTTGAAACTTGAAAAGCAGCGCGAAAAAAGTAGAACTGGCATCGGTAGATGATCTGTTTTCTACGGAGGAGAGCCGTGCCGATGCTCAGAGAGAAAAAGTAGTAGAAATCCCGCTGTCGGAACTGCACCCGTTCAAAGGGCATCCATTCAAAGTCAAGGATGACGAAGCCATGATGGAGACCGCAGACAGTATCAAGCAGTATGGCGTTCTGGTTCCGGCGATTGCTCGACCGGACCCGGAGGGCGGTTATGAGCTGGTAGCCGGACACAGGCGGCACAGAGCCAGTGAGCTGGCAGAAAAGGAGACCATGCCGGTCATTGTTCGGGATTTGGATGATGATGCCGCCACGATCATTATGGTTGACAGCAACCTGCAACGAGAAAGTCTGCTCCCCAGTGAAAGAGCATTTGCCTACAAGATGAAGCTGGACGCCATGAAAAGACAGGCTGGCAGACCGAGTAAAGAAAATGTGTCCCAAGTTGGGACACAAAAGCGATCAGACCAGTTGCTTGCTGAACAGGTGGGGCAAAGTCGAAATCAAATTCAGCGCTATATCCGTCTGACAGAGTTGATTCCTGAATTGATGGATATGGTGGATGAAAAGAAGATTGCCCTGAACCCTGCCTATGAGCTGTCCTTTCTCAAAAAGGAAGAACAGGTAGACCTGCTGGACGCGATGGACAGCGAACAGGCTACCCCTTCTCTTTCTCAAGCCCAGCGGCTCAAGAAATACAGTCAGGAGGGGCATCTGACCCTCGATATGATGCGTGTCATCATGGGTGAGGAAAAGAAAAGCGATCTGGACCGAGTGACATTTACCTCTGACACCTTGCGGAAGTATTTCCCTAAAAGCTATACGCCCCAGCGGATGCAGGAAACTATTATCAAGCTGCTGGAACAGTGGCAGAAAAAACGCCAGAGAGATCAGGAACGATGAAAGGAGCCGCCTATGAGGGATATTTCAGCCCGCGAGCTGAAAGGACACAACATTCTTGCCGTGGAGCGTTTTCAGGATAACACCCGCTGGATGATTGAGTTTTCCGTCCTGCGTCCCAGCACAGCTTACGGTAGCCCCGGAGAGGAAATACGACTGTTTTTGACTGAGGACAGGTATCAGGTCGCCCTGCAAAGCCAGCAGCGTCGGGAGATCAAGATCAAGCGTTACGCTCGTGTGATTGAGGGACATATCCTCGATTTCAAACCGGGAAAACGCCGCCGCTCATAAACCCATACAACGAAAGGAAAGGAATGACTATGTGTACGGTAAAGGAAATTCAAGAAGCAATCCGGGAAGATTGCAAATCTCAGCATGACATGGATACAACGGATATTGACCGCGTGATGCAAACACTTCCTTTCGCCCAGGAGGAGCCATTTACAGAGGCGCGTCTTCAAAAGCCGCTGTTTTGGTTTTATGCAAGAAAATTTGAAAAGTGTTGAACACCGCAATTCTTTGGAATGAGGATTGCGGTTTTTTGTACCCAAAATTCGGAAGGAGTGAGGTCGATGGCCGTTTTTCGCATTGAACGGACCCGTGATTATACCGTGATGAGCAATCATCATTTACGAAATGCAAATCTGTCGTTAAAAGCCAAGGGGCTGCTTTCCATGATGCTGTCTTTGCCAGAGGACTGGAATTACACCACCCGTGGTCTTGCAAAGATTTGTAAGGAGGGCGTGGATGCCATAGGCGCTGCGTTGCGGGAATTGGAGGCTGCCGGTTACATTGTGCGGCACAAACTGCGTGACCGCCAGGGACGCATCAGTGATACGGAGTATGTCATATATGAGCAGCCACAGCCGAAGAACCCGGATACGCCCCAGCCGGATATGGCTTCACCAGATACGGAAAACCCGGATATGGTAAAACCGGATACGGAAAAGCCCGCAGAATTAAATATAGAGAAATCAAATACAGAAAAAACAATTACTTATGGATCAAGTACCGATTCTATTCCCTTCCGGGAGGCAGCGGCAGCACAGCTGCCGGAACGGAAAGGAAGGGATGCGATGTCTGTCTCAGAGATGGAAAGTTATCGGGATTTGATTCTGGAGAACATCGAGTATGACCACCTGTGCCGGGAGTTTACCACCTACCGGGAGGACCTGGACGAGATTGTGGAGCTGATGGTGGAGACCGTCTGCGCCAAGCGGAAAACCACCCGGATCGCTGGCAGCGACTTCCCCCATGAGGTGGTCCGCTCCCGTTTTTTGAAGCTGGATTGCTCCCACATCGAGTTTGTCATGGAATGCCTGCGGAACAATACCACCGAAATCCGCAACATGAAGCAGTATCTGCTTGCGGTGCTGTTTAATGCGCCGACCACGATCAGCAACCACTACACCGCACAAGTTAACCACGATATGTACGCAGGCGGCTGGTAAACAGCCGCTTTTCTGCTGCCCGAAAACACCGGGAGAAAGGATTTTGCCATGAAACGACCTCTTGCCTACATTACGGCTCCCTGGAGCAACAGCCAGTATGAGAACGCCGAGAACGCTGCGGCCTACTGCCGTCAGGTGTACGATGCCGGGTATTCGCCCATCTGCCCGGTGCTGTTCCTGCCTACCTTCCTCAAAGACGAGATTCCCCAGGAACACAAGGACGGGCTGGATATGGCGCGGGACTACCTGCGCCGGTCCCATGTGCTGGTGGTCTGCGGCCACGGCATCGACGAGACCGTGAAGAATGACATTGCCACCGCCGAGCGCCTGCGGATCACCGCCACCACCCTGGACGGTATCCTGGCCGTGAAGGGCCAGGGACGCGGGAAAGGAGGTGCACGCCATGTCTGAGGGAAAGACCATAGGGCAGCTGATGGAAGAAATGCGGGTAAAGGCAGGAGCGCAGAATTATCACGGTCATGGATATATGGATCTCCAGCGTTTTGCGGAGGACACCCGGCACATGATTATTTTTGATGTGCTGACGAACGATTCCCCTGTTGGCTGGAAAGGCGAACGAACCCGCCTGTTCCTGTCGGATACCAGTTATGAAAAAGCACTGGATAGTCAGGAAAAGGGGCAGATTAAGATTTTGAGCCACGCAAAGGTACGTCAGGGCAATCTGCACTATGACCGTTCTGACCAGTTACGCTAAGGAGGGCGGTATGAAGCGTTATCTTCTGCGGCGGCTGGTGGTTCCGCCTTAGCAAAAAAGAGATTCCCTGCAAACTTCGTGGAAAGGAGGCGAGAAAATGCAGGAAGAAGTGGAAAACAGAACTTTGACGCTGGTTGTCAGTGGAACAAAGTTTACCGGCAGAATGTTTAAGGCTGCCATAAGCAAGTACATGGCACATCGCAAGGAACAGAAGCTGGAAAAACAGAGAAGCCGTGATGCGCCGGTTGTTCCGCATGGGAAACAGACTGTGAAGCAGCTTGTCGGGCAGAATCAGGGAATATCCAATATTGAGATCACAGACCCCTCTATCAAGGCGTTTGAGAAAATTGCCCGGAAATATGGTGTGGATTATGCGGTGAAAAAGGACCGCAGCAGTTCTCCGCCAAAGTACCTGATTTTTTTCAAAGGCCGTGATGCAGATGCTCTGACAGCAGCTTTTACAGAGTACACCAACAAAAAGGTCAAAAAGGCAACGAAAACAGAGCGCCCGTCCGTACTGGCAAAACTTAACCAGTTCAAAGAGATGGTTAAAAATGCTGTGGTGGATCGCACCAAGCGAAAGGAGCTGGAACGATGAAAAAGACATTGGACATCAAAAAGCTCATTTTGCTGAATATGCCGTATATCCTGCTGGGGCTGTTTGCTACCAATTTTGGAGAGGCATGGCGAATGGCACAAGGGGCGGATGCTTCAGAAAAGTTTCTTTCGCTGGTTGCGGTTCTGCCTGGGGCGCTGCAAAGTTTCTGGCCCAGCCTTCACCCGTTGGATCTGCTGGTGGGGCTGTGTTGCGGTGCTGGTCTGCGTCTGGCGGTGTACCTCAAAAGTAAAAACGCCAAGAAATATCGACATGGTTTGGAATATGGTTCGGCCCGCTGGAGTGCATAATCTTAACTGTAAACAACGACTTTATGGACGCAGGAGGATATGCACATGAGCAATTACAATAAAATCACAGCCCTTTACTCCCGCCTTTCCGTAGGCGACGAGGACAGGGACGGCGGCGAGAGCAACAGCATACAGAACCAAAAAATCTTTTTGGAGAACTACGCCAAAGGACAGCACCTAACCAATATCCGGCACTACATTGACGACGACGAAAGCGGCAGGTTCTTTGACCGTTCTGCCTACTCCCGCATGATTGAAGATGTGGAAAGCGGCAAAATCGGTGTCTGCATTATGAAAGACCTTACTCGCTGGGGGCGCGACTATCTCCAAGTCGGCAACGCTATGGAGATTTTCAGACGGAACAATGTGCGCTTTATCGCAGTCAATAACGGCATAGACAGCGAAAACCCCGACACATTAGAGTTTGCCCCCTTTATCAATATCATGTCGGAGTGGTACGCAAAGGACATCAGCAAGAAAGTGAAAACGGGCATTAAGACCAAAGGCATGAGTGGAAAGCCGATTGCCACCGAAGCCCCTTACGGCTATATCAAAGCCCCGGACAACAAGGATTTTTGGATAATCGACGAGGAAGCCGCCGAGGTTGTACGACTTATTTTCCGTCTGTTTTTGGACGGGAAAAACCGAAACCAAATCGCCGTATATCTGACACAGGAGCAAATCCCAACCCCTACTTTCTACATGAAAGACCGCGGGCGGGGAACTTGTAAAAATAAGACGCTCAACGAGGATAACCGTTACAAGTGGAATAAAGCCACCTTGACCCATATCCTCACGCGGCAGGAGTATTGCGGCGATGTAGTCAATTTCAAGACTACAAAGCATTTCCGGGATAAACGAAACCACTATGTAGACAGAAGCCAGTGGCACATCACAGAAAATGTGCATGAGCCGATTATTGACCGCACCGACTTTGAAAATGTGCAGCGGATTTTGGAAAACGCACCTGTCAAACGCCCCAACGGGGACGGAGAAATCCACCCTCTGTCCGGCTTGCTTTTCTGTAAAGACTGCGGCGCAAAAATGCACATTCGCATAGATTACAGGAACGGCGGCAAGCGCCATGTTGCCTATTGCAGCGAGTACCACAAGGGAAAAGCCAAAAATCCCAAGTGCAGCTCTCCGCACATCATGGACGCGGATCTGCTTATGCAGACCGTCGCAGATGTGCTGAAAAAAATCGCGGAATACTCTATCAGCAACCGGACAGAGTTTGAAGCCTTAGTGAAAAAGAGCCTTGCCATGCAGCAGACTGACAAGACAAAGAAACAGCAGAAGCGTATCCCGCAAATCACGACGCGCCTTGAACAGATTGACAAGGTGCTGAATAAACTTTATGAGGACAACGCGCTGGGTACTATCCCACAAGACCGCTATGAGCAGATGTCGCAGAAGTATTCCGAAGAATACTACTCACTGAAAGCCGAGCTTGAACAGCTTAGGGAGCAGCTATCCGCTTTTGAAAACGCGGGAGGACGGGCGCAGAAGTTTGTAAAGCTGATAGACCGTTACGCTGACTTTACCGACCTTACCCCGACTATCCTCAACGAGTTTATCAGCCGGATTGAAGTGCATGAGCGCGACAAGAAAAGGGCAAAACAGGCTATTCAGCATATCGGGATATACTTTAACCATATCGGCAGATTTGAAAATGAACTGACACAGCTTGCAGAGCCGACAGAGCAGGAAATCCGGCAAATGCGTGAGGAAATCGAAGAAGCAAGAAAGGAAAAGAGCCGCGCCTACCACCGCAACTATTCAAGAGAATACCGGGCGAGAAATCTTGAAAAACAACGGGAGTATGACCGTATCAAAGCGCGGGAATATCGGGCGAAGAAAAAGGCGCAGGCTGCCGCCGCACTGTCCGCACCATAAAACAGAATAGCCAATATCAGAGAGGGATTTTCCGAACTACGGGAAGTCCCTCTTTTGCGCCCGGAGAAAGGAGTAATCTATTGACAGAAAAGAAAGGAACACCCACCCTGCTGACTAAGCCGGACGGAGTTATCACGACACAGAGGAACGGGCAGACCATTGTTGCGGAGCTGTTTTTCAATCCCAACGGCACAGAAACATTCTCCGACAAGCTGCTGAAAACGATACTTGCCGACAGTCTGCGTTTTTCTGCGTCTGACGGTCAAGAGCCGGAAAAAACAGAAATCTTGCGATAACAGCCGCCCCGACGATACATTCCCCGTCCGGGCGGTTTTTATCGTCAAAAACGCCGTTTTCCACAAGTCAAGAGCCGAGGAAAACACCCGAAAAACACCCCTATTGCGTAACAGGGACGCAGAAAGGAGCTTGCATGAGAACAGGACTTACCAAACAGGAAAAGACCACCGATATATGGTTTGACGAGAAAGACCCCCTTATCCATATCCGCACCCACAACACCGCCCTCAAAAGGCGACTTGCTGCTTATGCCGAGCAGTACCCCGACGAGTGCTGCAAGACCGACACAGACCCCGAAACAGGCTGCATGGAGTTTGATATTGCAAAGGGGCGTTTCTCTTTCCGTCTGACCGCCCCATACAGCGAGGAACGCCGGGAAGCAGCGCGGCGATATGCCAAAGAGAACAACGCCGCTGACAGGCTGAAATAATGTAGATTTGTTCATAGTTGTGTGATATACTTTTCTTAAAGAAACAGAGCGAAAAATTGGGATTGAGATATTTAATTTTAAGGAGGACATTATTATGCTGTCAGAAGAAAGAAAAGAAGAACTTGATGCTCTTATGGAGCGTGCGTCTTGTGCCGGAGATGAATACTATTTCGATATGGAACAAGATGAGTTTGACGAGGAAATGGAAGGAAGTGAAGATGAAGAATTTTACAAAGGTTTCTGTCGCCAGAGAGAAATAGGGTTTGAGGCTTACCAAAAGGAGATTGCCGAATTATTCGCGCATATCACATCTGCCGAAGAACTCCATTATATGATTGCAGATTACAATTATGACGATGGAATGTTTACAGTTGAACAGATTGTAATGAATCCGGCTTGCGATATAGTTACCGCCAAAATGGTGTACTGGCTTTGCGAGCCGAGCTATTATTATGATAATTATGGTAGTCCGTCAAAGTGCAGTGAAGAAGATGTGAACCGAGATACGGCGTTACTCTTGACAAAAATGGAAGCAAAAGCTATTGCAAATGGCTTCCAGACTGGACTTGAATGGAATGGAGAATTAGTTGATGAACAACCCGATAATCTGGATTTCACACAGGAGCCATATTGCCATGTGCCTGTAGACTTTAGATAAATAATTTCACTTTATCGAACAGTACACAGCAAAACTAAATAAGCCACCCACAGGACAGACGAGAAAATCGACTGTCCTTTTTCTATGTCTATGAGCAGAAAGGAGCGACCAACCATGACAAAACCGAGAGAGAAAACCCGCGAGGAGCTGCAAGCCGAGATTGAGGACGGAAAGAAGAAAATCCGGCAGTTTGAGAACCGGGAAAAGATGTTGCGTCAGAAGCTGTCCAAAGAGGAACGCAGAACGCGCAGCCACCGCCTTATCGTCCGGGGCGCAGTCTTTGAAAGCATTGTGCCGGAAGCAAAGAACATGAGCGACGAGGAAGCCTCAGTACTTCTTAGGCTTGCACTGACGAGTGAGCCGGTACGGGAATATCTGAAAAAACGAGCCGAGAACGGGAACGCTGAATAAATCCCTTAGACACTAAGGGCGCACTTATACACCCTAACGGGCGTGTGCGCTCTGCCGAGGGCTTTATCTCCGCACAGGGATTTTACCCCGCGCTGCGATTGGCGGCTTTGCCGCAGACAGGGGACGCTACACTTCCCCTGCGACAGCTTGCGCTGTCTACCCTTTTGTGTACTTGCGGAAACCGAACACCTTGCTACGCAAGCTATTCATTTTCCACAAGTTTTATATCCGCTATACTGGAGGTGATACCCATAGCCATTTACCATTGTAACATCAGCATAGTCAGCCGGGGCAAAGGTAAATCAGCCGTTGCCGCAGCCGCCTACCGAAGCGGCGAAAAGCTGACAAACGAGTGGGACGGAATGACCCACGACTACACCCGAAAAGGCGGCGTTGTCCATACCGAAATCATGCTGCCGCCCCATGCCCCGCCCTCTTTCTCTGACCGTTCTACCCTATGGAACAGCGTAGAGCTTTACGAGAAAGCCGGGAACGCCCAGCTTGCGCGTGAGATTGACGCAGCACTCCCCATAGAATTATCACGAGAGGAACAGATACGGCTTGTCCGGGAATACTGTTCCTCTCAATTTGCTTCCAAAGGAATGTGTGTGGATTTTGCTATCCATGACACCGACAGCGGCAACCCCCATTGTCATATCATGCTGACCATGCGACCACTTGACGAGCGCGGCGCGTGGGCGGCGAAGTCTAAAAAGGAATATGACCTTGACGAGAACGGCGAGCGCATACGCTTGCCAAGTGGTAGATACAAGACCCACAAGGTTGACCTCACAGGCTGGAACGACAAAGGCAACACCCTCTTGTGGCGCAAGGCGTGGGCTGATATTTCAAACAGCTATCTTGAACACGCCGGAAGCGCAGAGCGTATCGACCACCGCAGCAACGCCGAGAGAGGAATTGACGAGATACCCACTGTCCACATGGGCGTAGCCGCCTGCCAAATGGAGAAGAAAGGCATAGCCACCGAGAAAGGCGAACTGAACCGGGCTATCCGCAAATCAAACAGGCTGATAAAGGAAATCCGGGCGCAGATCGGCAACCTCAAAGAATGGATTGCCGGACTGCTTGCAGCGTGGGAAACTGTCCCAAGAAAACCACAACCGCCAAAGTCCCCGAACCTTGCAAATCTTCTGATGAAGTATTTGAGCGTTCAGAGGGAAAAGAGCCGGAAGTATTCGCAGAGTTGGCAGCACCAACACGCAGCCGACGAACTGAAAACCATATCACAGGCAGCCAATTATCTTGCGGAGCATGGTATCTCTACACTTGACGAGTTGGACGCTTCTCTTTCCTCTGTCAGTGATGAAGCCTTTTCTATCCGGGAGGGAATGAAAACCGCCGAGCAGCGCATGAAAAAGCTGCAAAAGCTGATAGAGAATGGCGAGAATTATTTGCAGTATAAGCCCATTCATGCCGAACTAAAAAAGCTGAAAAACGGCTGGACGAACAAACGGGATAAGTATGAGGAAGCCCACCGCGCCGAGCTGACCTTATGGAACGCAGCAAGCCGCTATCTCCATGCAAATTTGACGGATACAAAGACGCTGCCTATCTCCAAATGGAAACAGGAATACGCCGACCTCAAAGAGCAAAGAGATACTGACTACACCAAACTGAAAGCTACCCGCGCCGAAGTTGCCGAGCTTCAGAAGATACGCAAGTGCGTCGATATTGCGCTGAAAGCCGAGCAGTCGGAGCAAACACAGAGCCGCACCAAGCGGCACGATATAGACCGCTGAAAGGAGTTGAAATTTTATGTATTACACCCAAGAACAAATAGACCGCGCCAACCAAGCCGACCTTGTTTCTTTTCTGCAAGGACAGGGCGAGCAGCTTACCCGCGCCGGACAGGAATACCGTTGGAAACGGCACGACAGCTTGACTATCCGGGGAAACAAATGGTACAGGCACAGCCAAAGCAAAGGCGGCGCACCCATTGATTTTGTCATGGAGTTTTTCGGAAAGAGCTTTATCGAAGCCGTAGAACTGCTGACAGGAGAAAAAGGCGTAGCACCGCCGCCGGACAGACCAAGCCCCGCGTCCTTTTCTGACTTCCGACTGCCGCCCCGCAGCACCGACAACCGCATAGCGAGGAACTACCTCACAGCCGCCCGCCGCATTGATGAAGATGTGTCGGGCTTTTTCTTTTTCACCGGGGATATTTACGAGGAAGCCGCCCACCATAACACCGTATTTGTGGGGCGGGACGAGGACGGAGTACCACGCTACGCCCACCAGCGCAGCACAGCCGGGAACTTCCGGCTTGATGTGAAAGGCAGCGACAAAGCCTTTAACTTCTGCTATCGGGGCGTGGGCGAAAGATTGTTTGTCTTTGAAGCCCCCATTGACCTGTTATCTTTTCTCTGCCTGTTCAAAAAGGACTGGCAGAAGCAAAGCTATCTTGCGTTGGGCGGCGTGGGCGAAAAAGCCCTTATGCGCTTTCTCTCTGACCGCCCGAACATCAAGACTGTATATCTCTGCCTTGACAGCGACCAAGCCGGAAACGACGCTTGCAGCCGTCTTGTGGAGCTTATGCCGGAGGGCTTGACTGTCCACCGCCTTATCCCTCTTTTCAAAGACTGGAACGAGGTGCAGACGCGCCGGGGCGAAATCACAGACGGGAAATATCTGCGGGAAGCTGTCTATGGATTGAAAGAACCGCCACAGGAAGAAACCGTTGAAATTATCCGCATGAGCGAGGTTGACACACAGACCGTTGAATGGCTATGGGAGCCGTATATCCCCTTTGGGAAAGTAACCATAGTACAGGGCAACCCCGGCGAGGGAAAGACCACCTTTGCGCTGCGCCTTGCCGCTGCCTGTACTACTGGCGGGACGCTTCCGGGCATGAAGCCCATACAGCCGTTTCAAGTTATTTATCAGACCGCCGAGGACGGTTTGGGAGATACCGTCAAACCCCGCTTGATAGAAGCCGCCGCAGACCTTGACCGGGTGCTTGTGATTGATGAAGCAAAACGGGAGCTTACCCTGTCCGACGAGCGCATAGAGAAAGCAATCATACAGAACGGGGCGCGTCTGATTATCCTTGACCCCATACAGGCGTATATGGGCGACAAAGCCGACATGAACAAGGCAAACGAGGTGCGCCCCATTTTTCGCCGCCTTGCCGAAGTTGCGGAGCGTACCGGGTGCGCCGTTATCCTTATCGGACACCTTAACAAAGCTGCCGGAGGACAGAGCGCATACAGGGGCTTAGGTTCTATCGACTTTAGAGCCGCAGCAAGGAGCGTCCTTTTAATCGGGCGCGTGAAGCGTGAGCCGAATGTTCGTGTTATCATTCACGACAAATCTTCCCTTGCGCCGGAGGGAAAGCCCGTTGCCTTTTGCCTTGACCCGGAAACAGGCTTTGAGTGGATAGGCGAATATGATATAACTGCCGACGAGCTGCTGTCCGGCGCGGGCGGCAACAACGCCACCAAAACCGAATACGCTGAAAAGCTGATACTTGACCTACTGGCAGACGGAAAAGAACTTGCCAGCGAGGACATAGAGAAAGCCGCAGCCGACGCGGGAATTTCTGCCCGTACTGTCCGGGCGGCAAAGAAAAACCTTGACGGGCGCATTACCTCAAAGCGTATCGGCGCAGCATGGTATCACGCCCTAAAAAAGTGAACTGGCAAAATCCAAGTGGCAAAACCCAGATACCTTGCCACTTTGCCACTTCGCCACTTCAACCATAATCCCACAGCCCCATGTATGACCGAGTGGGGCTTTATCGTGGAAAAAAGAGCCTATGTCGCGTCAATAACTCAAAAAAGCACTTGACAAAACGCTTCATGGGGAAACGAAAAGGACATCAAGCCCTTTGTCGATCCCAAGTTTGAAAACAATATGCTGCTGACCGCCACGGAACGGCTTACCATGAACACCCGCCCGAAAAATCCCGCAAACGCCCGCAACCTTAATTTCTGCGGGATCGGCTCGTCCGGCTCGGGCAAGACCCGCTTTTGGCTTACGCCCCAACTCCTGCAAGCTCATTCTTCCTATGTGGTGGTAGACCCCAAGGGCGGTGTTCTGGGGCAGGCCGGCTCTTTCTTGCAAAAGCGGGGCTATAAAATTAAGGTGTTCAACAGCATTGATTTTTCAAAATCCATGCACTATAACCCGCTGGCGTATATCAAGACCGAGGCTGACATTCTAAAGTTTGTCAATGCTCTCATTTCCAACACCAAGGGCGAGGGCAAGGAGGGCGACCCGTTCTGGACGAAAGCGGAAACACTTTTATATTGCGCCCTACTGGGCTACATCATTTTTGAGGGAGCCGAGGAGGATCGCAACATGAATACGCTGGTGGACATGATCTCCGGCATGGAGGTCAAGGAGGATGACGAGGACTTTCTCAACGCCGTGGACTATATGTTCAAGGGGCTGGAACAGCGCAAACCGAATTGCTTTGCGGTGAAGCAGTATAAAAAATACAAGCTCAGCAGCGGTGATATATGCTCTAAGTGACTTCTTAATCATGATTTTGTCGTGGTTAGTGAAGCAATCACTTGGAGCATTTTTATTTCAGGAGGTACAGCCATGAGAAATGAAAAAATTACCCCACTGTACGAGCGCCTGAGCCGGGATGATGAGTTACAGGGCGAGAGCAACTCCATATCCAACCAAAAGCAAATGTTAGAGGATTTTGCCCGCCGGAATGGACTGCCAAACCCTACGCACTTTACCGATGATGGTATCTCAGGCACCCGTTTTGACCGCCCCGGATTTTTGGCGATGATGGAGGAAGTGGAGGCAGGGCGTGTAGAGGCAATCGTCATCAAGGACATGAGCCGGTTGGGGCGCGACTATCTAAAGGTCGGTCAGGTCATGGAGGTTTTGCGGCAGCGAGGCGTTCGTCTGATTGCCATCAACGACGGTGTGGACAGTCTGAAAGGCGATGACGATTTTACCCCGTTCCGCAACATCATGAATGAATTTTACGCCCGTGATACCAGCCGGAAAATTCGCTCTGTGTTTAAGTCAAAAGGCATGAGCGGCAAGCACCTGACCGGCACTGTGATTTACGGCTACTTATGGGACGAAAAACGGGAGCATTGGCTGGTAGATGAGGAAGCTGCCGAAGTGGTACGCCGTATCTTTTCCCTCACGCTGGAGGGATATGGGCCTTATCAGATCGCTTGCAAGTTGTCCGCAGACCGGATTGAAATTCCTGTCGTACACCTTGCCCGATTCAACGAAGGTGTGAACCGTTCAAAGCCGGTCAAAGACCCCTATGGATGGGGATCATCTACCATCGTGAACATTTTGAAAAAACGAGAGTATTTAGGGCATACCATCAATTTCAAGACCCGCAAGCACTTTAAGGACAAGAAAAGCCACTATGTTTCTGAGGATGAATGGACGATCTTTGAGAATACCCATGAAGCCATTATCGACCAGCAGACCTTTGATTTGGCGCAGAAAATCCGCAGCAATGTACGGCGTTATCCAAACGGCTGGGGCGAAGCGGCTCCCCTCACAGGTTTGCTCTATTGTGCCGATTGTGGCGGCAAGATGTATGTCCATCGCACCAACAATGGCAGGCGGATTTCTCAATATACCTGTTCCAATTATACCAAAATTCCGTGTGGGACACTATGCCCCACTCAACACCGTATCAATGAGAGCGCTGTTCTGACATTGGTTTCCGACACGCTCCGGGCTATCGCTGAATATTCCAGAAATGACCGGACGGAATTTATTCACACCGTTCAGGAAACGCAGGTTGCTCAACAGAGTGCCGATATATCGAAAAAGCGCAGGCGTCTGGCTGCTGCTCAAAAGAGAGCCGGAGAACTGGAAAAACTGATTTGCAAAATCTATGAGGACAATGCCCTCGGCAAGCTGCCGGATGCACGATATAGGGCGCTTGATGCACAGTATGCCAAAGAGCAGGACGCACTTGAGATTGAAATTGCGGAGCTGGAAAAGGCTGTTACCAGCTATGAGCAGAGCCAGAAATCCGCAGAGAAATTTATAGCCCTGATTGATAAGTATGAGAATTTCGACACGCTGACAAACACCATGCTCAACGAGTTTGTAGAGAAAATCCTTGTCCACGAACGCGCCCGAAAAGGCAGCCAGGACACCACGCAGGAAATTGAAATCTACTTCAATTTTTTAGGACGCTATATCCCACCATCCTTACAGCCGGTTCCTTTAACCCCGGAGGAACAGGAAGAACTGCAGAAAAAAGAAGAACGCAAGGACAGGCTTCATCAGAACTATTTGAAGCGGAAAGCCAGCGGCGCACAAAAACGGTATGAGGACAAAATCAAGGCGAAGAAAAAAGCGGAAATGGACGCTAAGAAAGCCTTGATCCGGGCTGAGGATATGAAAAAAGGTATTTTTTCTACTGTCGGACAGCTACCGAAAGAAGAACCGCGCAAAGGCAGCATAGCAGCCAACGCAGCAGTCTAATCATCATGGAGCAAAGGAGAATGAATATGAGTAAGTTGACTTACATTCGTTGTGGAGATTATGATATACCCAACCTAAAACTTTCTGTGCAGCCGGAAACTTCTATCGGCAAGTACGGCAGGATGCGAAAATCCTACCTGAAGGAACATCGTCCCATTCTCTACAACCAACTGCTGATGAGCGAGAAGCTGTATCCGCACCTGATAGAGATTGACCGGACAACGCAGGAGCGTATGGACACCATGTTACCTCACATGATGGAGGCTGCGGGTGTCACTGAGGAACTAAAAGCCTGTGACCCTATGCGTTGGGTGGGGCTGATGAACACATTAACGGCACAGATTGAGGAAATTTTAATCAGGGAACTGATTTGCAGCTGAATGGGAGGTGCGGGAAATGCTGACCTTTGAAAAGGTTTTGAAAGTGTTTCAGGCATATCTGGATGATGACCCTTTGTATGAGGTGGTTCAGACCAGCCACGGTTATACATTGATGGCATGGGAACCCCACCGGAATGACTGGTACAGCGCAGAAATACAGAAAACTCCGGAGGATTTACGGAACGCTTTGTTGGGTACATACGCCAACTTTCTGGAAGATAAGATTACCGGAAATGACCGCGAGCTGACTGTGACAGAAACCGGAGAAATCCAGCAGAGGTGCCGGGAACTTTGGGAAAAGTGCCGGGAAACTTGATATAGAAATGCCAGAAGGAGGCCGCGATTATGCGTCCTCCTTCTGCTTCGCAGTCTGTTCCATTTTGAGCGCCCCGTCTATGGCACCTTCGATAATCGGCAGGTATTCTTCAGGGCAGAGTTTCAGCTTGTGGCTGACCCGTTGCCGCTGTGCGCTTTCTTCCCGCATGATCTCCGGGTTAAAATACCGTTCCACGGGAAGTCCGCAGACCTTAATCAACTGGATCATCACAGGCAGGCTCGGAATCGCACCTTGATTCTCAATGTTGGCAAGGTACCGCCATTCAATCCCAACCATTTCTGCCAATGTTTTTCGTGCCAGGCGCTTTGCCTCTCGTGCGGCTTTGACATCTGCACCGAAGGTTTCAAAACCGGGACAATCTTCAACTTTCGCCATATAACATCACCCGGTTACATTGTATAATTCATACTTTGCCCGTGGAATGTTTCTATATGCAGGTTAGTTGAAGTTTATAATTCATATTCCGTTTCTTGCATTGTTCGAAAAAGAGAACTATAATGTACTCTGTGGAGGTGCGAAATGGACTATATGACATTGAAAGAGGCCGCCGAAAAGTGGGGCGTGACACCTCGTAGGGTAAATTATTATTGCGCCGGTGGGCGTATCCCCGGCGCTGTGAAAATGGCCGGTGTTTGGCTACTCCCTAAAACTGCGGAGAAGCCGCTTGATGGCCGGACAAAACAAGGGAGGTTGCTGAAACATGAATAGCGTTTTGATTATAGACGATGACAAGGAACTTTGTGCCTTGATGAAAAAATGTGTGGAACAAGAAAATTTATCTGCGGTAGTAGCACATGGCGGCTTAGAGGGTCTGAGGCTACTGGAAAAAAACAAGGATACCTGTTCACTAATTATTCTGGATGTGATGATGCCAGATATGAACGGGTTTCAAGTATTGCAGAAAATCCGAGAGAAAAACAATGTGCCGGTGCTGATGCTGACCGCCAAAAGCGACGAAGAAGATAAGGTTTCTGGTCTGCGGCTGGGGGCGGACGATTATCTGACAAAGCCGTTTGGAATTAGCGAACTGATGGCTCGTGTCAATTCTCTAATCCGGCGCTATACCACCTTAAACCCTGTGACTGGAAACGAAGCCGCCACCATGCTTCTGAAAGATATGGTAATTGATAAAATCAACCGAACCGTAACGGTTCAGAATCTCCCGGTAGACTTGACCGGCAAGGAGTTTGACTTGCTTCTATTTCTGGCGTCCAACAAGGGACGGGTCTTTACTAAAAAGCAACTTTATATGCAGGTGTGGACAGAAGAATATGATTTTGACGACAATAACCTCATGGCATTTATCAGCAAACTGCGAAAAAAAATCGAGCCAAATCCAGAGCAACCTTTTTATATCCAGACTGTCCGCGGTGTAGGGTATCGCTTTAACAAGGAGGCATGAGCATGGAGATTAACCTTTATCTATTGTTGTCTTTATTGATTGCCTTGCTGGTAATCAGCTATCTTCTGGGAAAACTTCACCGTGTCCGTGGTCAGCTTTTTCTTATTAGGGATGCCCTAAACGATATAAAAGCCGGGAATTTGAATCGCCGTGTATTGACACGGGAAAGCGACCTGACAAAACAAATCTGTTATGATATTAACGAGATTGCCATGAGCAGCCAATCTCGGCTTATACAGCAAAAGCAATCCGAACAAGCTTATAAACGGCTTATGACAAGCCTTTCCCATGATGTAAAAACCCCTCTTGCTTCTCTGGTTGGATATTTGGAGGCTGTGGAAAGCAAGATGGTAACAGGAGCTGAGCAGGAAGAATACATTCGGGTGGCTATGGAAAAAGCCCACCACCTGAAAGATTTTGTGACCGCCCTGTTTGAATGGGTGAAGCTGGATGCCGGGGAACAGATTTTTCATTTTGAGGTCTGCGACCTGAATGAGCTTTCCCGTGACATCATGGCTGATTGGGTGCCGCTGCTGGAAAACCACGATCTTAGCTATGAAATTGAGATACCCGAAACAGAATACATGACACGGGTTGACTCTACCGCCTACACTCGTATTCTCAATAATTTACTGCAAAATATCCTGACGCACAGTGCTGCAAGCAAAGTTTTCCTGACCGTGACTGAAACGGAGCAGCAGGCAAAAATCGTTGTTGCTGATAACGGCAATGGGATTGCCGCCTCTGATCTCCCGCATATCTTTGAACGGATGTATCAATGTGATCACTCCCGTTCTGCCAAAGGGAACGGGCTGGGCCTTTCGATTGCCAAAGAGTTAGTCAGTATTCATAAAGGAACGATTACAGCCGCCAGTGTTCCCGGAAACGGAACAACCTTTATCATCATACTTCCGAAAGCTCTGTGATCCCACAGAGCTTTTTTTGAAAAAATTTTATCTCGGCAAGGTTATGGCAAGGTTTGCGTTTTATAGTTGGAACCATGAAAGGAGAAAACCGTATGACGATTATTACAACTGAAATCCAGAAATGGAAACGGAATAAAATTGTCTGGTGTATTTTGGCTCTGACACTTCTGCTTGGAGCGTTTGCAATTGAGAGGGCTTGCAGCATTTCAAGGAGCAGTCCCTTTATGGATAGTTTTGGCGACCTTTACACACTGGCCTTTAAGAATCTGTCCAGCCTGTTTCTGCCGATTGTGCTGGGAATGTTTGCAACGACACTGTTTTTCGATGAACACAAAAATGACACGATGAAACAACTGCTTATCATCCCTATTACAAAAGCACAGCTATACTTTTCAAAAGTCGCTGTGGTTATTCTGATGTCCGTAGGACTGTGCCTGATTACTTTTCTTTTGTGTGTTGTCGGTGGGCTGATTGCCGGAGGCTTTCCCGATCTGAACGCCCAAACACTGATGGACGCTGGTCTTTTGTATCTGGCAGGTGGTATTCTGATTCCCATAGCCATGCTTCCGATTGTGTTTCTTTCCGCGCTGTCAAAGGGATATATCTTGCCCATTGGCGCAACGCTGCTTTATCTGATTCCCGTAGTCATTGCCCCGGCTTATCTTACGGGAATACACCCGCTGGCAAGCGTGATGGGGATTTATCCCCATATTTCCGAAGCGGCCGCAGCTATGGTAGAAAGCCTGATGCAAGGCGTTTTATTCAATACTTCGCCGCTTGTTTGTGTCGGTTCGCTGCTCTTGATCGGTGCTACATTTGCCGCCGCATCCGTAGTGGCTCTAAAAAAGCAATCTTACTGAAAGGAAAGACCTATGAAACGATTGAGTTGTTTATTACTCGGTATTCTGCTTGTTTTTTCTCTTTGTGCCTGCCAGCAGGCCGCTCCATCTTCCGGCGAGGCTCCCGACCAACAGGCCATTACGGAAGAAGCAACCGAATACTTTAACCAAATGATGGATGGAGATTTTGAAACTTTCTTCAATGCGTTGCCGCAGGGCGTACAGGACAATATTTCTGCGGAAACGATACAGGAAACATGGGAAGAAGAAGTCGATAAGCTGGGCGGGCTGCCGAAGAACACTTCCCCGGATGTGTCCTGCTATGTGCCGGAACACTCTGACCAAATCCGTGTTGAATTTGTCATTCCTTGTGACAAAGGCAATTTCAAAGTATTCATCAACTATTTCCCGGATGGCAGCCTTTACAACTATGTTATCTGGAAGAACGAAACAAAATGAGAAAGCGAGGTATTTTTATGAGTGATCTTGTGATTGAAACCAAAAAGCTGACAAAGATTTATGGGGAACAAACTGCCGTTAATTCTGTGAATCTTCATGTGAAACCGGGTCGGATTTATGGACTTTTAGGACGCAACGGAGCCGGTAAAACCACAATTATGAAAATGATTTTGGGCCTTACACCAATCACTTCCGGCGAAGTGGATGTGTTCGGACAGAACATCAAAGGCCATGAGAAACGCATTTATCCCCGTATTGGGGCCATCATCGAAACTCCCGGTTTTTATCCGAATCTGACCGGCACAGAAAACCTTGAAATTTTTGCGAAGTTGCGAGGGACACCCCAGCCCAATGCCGTCAAGAACGCGCTGGAAGTTGTGGGATTGCCCTACAAGGACAAAAAGCTGTTCAGTAAGTATTCCCTCGGCATGAAGCAACGTCTCGGTATTGCCAACGCTATTCTGCATGACCCGGAGCTTTTGATTTTGGACGAGCCGACCAATGGACTTGACCCTATCGGTATAGCCGAAGTGAGGAACTTTATTAAGAATTTAAGTGTGGAGCGTGGCAAAACCATCCTAATTTCCAGCCATATACTTTCCGAAATTTCACTGTTGGCAGATGATATAGGCATTATCGACCACGGGGTTCTGCTGGAAGAAAGCAGCATGGATGAATTAGAAAAGAAAAATCGGAAATACATCCAGCTTCAAGTGTCGGATATTCCAAAAGCCTCTTTAATTTTGGAAAGGCAATTCCATGTGACCGATTATGCAGTGCAGGACGAACACAACCTGCGGCTTTATGACACCGCACTGGATATGGCGGCAATCAACAAGGCCCTTGTGGTGCAGGATGTAGCTGTTATCAGCTCCCAAATCTGCAATGATACCCTTGAGGATTATTTCAAACAGATCACAGGGGGAGAGGGAATTGCTTAAACTGATACAAGTTGAATTTCTAAAACTGCGCCGGAGAAAGTTTATCTGGCTCATGCTGCTGGCGGCGCTCTTTATGCCACTGGCTGCCGTATTTTACTTTTCAAGTGTCAAAGGAACCGGTGTGGACCCCATTATGTTTTACAAATGGACAGCGTTCAGCTATACCCCGTGGATCATCCTACCGGTAGTGCTGGGGATGTTGTGTACCATGCTGATGTATAACGAAAACCAGTATGATATGCTCAAACAGCTTTGGATTGTACCGGTCAATAAAATGGCATACTTTTTCAGCAAGTTTGCTGTGGTGCTGGTGTATTCCATTTGCTTTATGCTAGTCACCGCAACGGCGTCCATTCTGACCGGCGTACTATCCGGTTATATTCCCTTTGACAGTGAAAGTGTCCTTTATCTTTTGCGGAAGTGTATGGAAATTTCTCTGTTGACCGCCTTTGCGGTGTTACCAGTACTGGCGGTTGCCGCAGCGCAAAAGGGCTATATTCTCCCTGTTTGCCTGACGCTGATTTATACATTCCTCGGCTTTATCCTCTTGATGGTGAATATGTACCTACATCCGCTGTCCAGTATGACCGCTATTGTTATGTATGATATTCCGGGTGTTGTATTCGATCAGCCATTAAATATTCCAGCCGCATTTCTGTGTATTGGTGTATGGGCTGCTGCTTCGGCTGTATTGGCGAATGTGGCATTGGTTCGGAGAAAGTGAGGTGCAAAAAATGATGAAAGATTTGCTTTGGGCGGAGAGCCAGAAACTCCACCGTTCCAAAATACTCTGGATTGCTGGGTTTGCAACAGTCATGGTAGGGTTAATCGTCTTTGCACAGGGACAGTTTACATTCTATGACCGCCGATATATTGACGGGGCTGGATGGTTTATGACAGCGGCCCAATCCCTTGCTACCTTTTATGTTCTGCCTGCTGTAATTGCCCTATTGGGAAGTTATATGATTTGCCGGGAGGAACAGGAGGATACCTTAAAATCTCTGCGGCTCATTCCCGTAGATGAAGTGAAACTGACACTTGCCAAAATGATACTTGCCTTTGTGTTCAGCGTTCTGATTTACCTTTTACTTTTTGCAATTACCTTTCTTGTCGAGGCAGTTTTGCATTTAGAAGCACTTTCCGTTGGCCTTGTGTTAGAGAATCTGAAAATATATTTTCTGGATGGGGTAGGCGTATTCTTTGCAATTTCGCCTATTATCGCTCTGGTAGCGCGGATGAAAAAGGGGTATTGGCTGGCTCTGGTATTTGCAGAAATTTATTCGTTTGCTGGATTATTTGCGAGTATGTCCCAGCAGTTAAAGACGGTATATCCCATGACAACCGTTTTCAATATCTCTGGTTATTATAATGCAAATATGTTTCAGGTTTTAATCGGCGTTGTAATTCTGATGGTTTGTGTGATTTTGTCATTGTTAATTTTGAAAGGATTGAACCGCAAGACTAAATAAATGCAATATATCTAATGATCTGCCGGACGACGGCAAAAGAAAAAAAGCCGTCGTAAAGCAGACACATTTTCACGCGCCTAAGAAGCGGCGGCTTTGGTTTTCAGAGCCGCCGTTTCTTTTCGTCTATCCTAAACCAACGACGACCTAACACCGTGTAAATCCACGGCGGCATATAGGAGGATTGCCGCCGTGTCTATTTTTGTCTTTTTTCACAGTACCCATGATCTGCACCAGCTAAAAAAAGCCTGTTCCCAGCAGCGGAGCAATGCGGCCAGCAGTATGCACTATACCATGTAACCAAACAGCAAAATATATTCCATTACGCTCGTATGGCTTTATGCCGTCCGGGCGCTTTTTTGTCCCTATGGAGCCGGAACATCGGGTCAGCATGGCCCGAACTTTATCCCCGGTGCCGCGCCCCGCCGCCTCATTCAGATTTACCAAAAAAATCTGAATGGAGGAAAGGCAGATGGAAGTTACCATCAATTATAACGGACAAGCTGTGGCCGTGGAGGTTACGCTGGAAGTCTATGAATTTCTTGACCGGGCCGATCACAAAACGGAGAACCTGTTCCATGAACAGCGGCGGCATTGGGATGGCCGGGAGTTTGACGAGTACATCATTACCACCGAGGGTGTAGGGGTCTACGGCGAAACGCCGGAGGAATACCTTTGCCGCATGGAAACGCTGCATGAGCTGATGGCTGTTCTGGACACCTGTACCGAGGCCCAGCGCCGCCGGTTCCTGCTCTATGCGCTTGACGGGCTGAGCCTTGCAGAGATCGGTGTGCTGTGCGGCTGCTCCAAAGTGGCTGTTTATCAAAGTGTGGAGGCGGTCAGAAAAAAATTTATAAATTTCTTTGAGAACAGGCTTAACGAATGACCTGTTTTCTGGCTACCAAGTGAAAGGGATCATTTCCCTTATCTCAGCGAGGGGCGGACAGCGGACGAGCTGCCCGCCTCTCCAATTTTCAGGAGGTAAGCCTATGAAAACAATTAATCTGCGGTGGATGTATCCCCACTACCGGCATGACGAGTTTGTGGATGTTACGGACGAGGTATGGGCAGCGATGTATCAGGCCCAGCGGGAGATGGAGAACTATGAGCGTCGGAAAGTCTACCACCGCGCCTACTATTCTCTGGACGCATACAGCTGGCTGGAAAATTACGCACTGGAACACAGCAGATCGCCGGAAGATATTTTGCTGGAACGAGAAGAAATGACCACCCGCCTATATCTGATTGCAGCTCTGCCGGTGGCTCTGGCTCATGCCACTCCGACACAGGCCCGCCGTGTTCACGCCTACTACATTGCTGGTATCAAGCAGCCGGAAATCTCTCGGATAGAGGGTATCCACAGCAGCAAGGTTAGCGTTGCCATCCGCCGGGGTCTGCGGAATATGCGCCGCTGCTATGATGGCCTTTTCCAAACAGAGTGAGGGCGTGCCTATGCAGACTATCAATCTCAAACAATATTATCCATTTTGCAAAGAGGACATTTTTTTGGAGGTATCCGATGAGATCGTCGAAGCGTTTCTTCTGGATAAGAGAGCCGAGGCCGCCAGAGATCGCAAGATGTTCCGGTATAAGGCGTTTTATTCCCTCGATTGTAACGATGGAATCGAAAATGCCGCCATCGGCTGGGCGCAGCCATCGCCGGAGGACTACCTGATAGAAAAAGAAGAATTAGCCGAATACGAAGAACTGATACGGCGATTGTATGAAGCCATTTCTTTCCTGCCGCCTATGCAGGCTCGCCGTGTCCACGCCCGCTATATGCTGGGTATGAAAGTGAAAGATATTGCCGCAATGGAGGGTATCACGCCATCACAGGCGGGAAAATCCATCCATGCCGCACTGCGGAGGCTGCGCCGGTACTTTGCTCGACAGAAATGGATGGTCAATCTATGAGTATTTCCAAAGAAAAGAGGTGCCTGACATGAACGAAAAAATTACAGCCCACCCCCAAAAAGAAGAACGGGAGAAAGTCCTGAAGGAGATTCGGCAGCTTGAAAACCGAAAGAAGATTTTGGAGAACAAGCAGCGGAACGAAGAACGCAGGGTTCGCACCCGCCGTCTGATTGAGCGCGGAGCCATTTTGGAGGGTATTTTTCCGCTGGCTCCCAACCTTTCCAGCGCAGAGGTCAAAGCATTTCTGATTGCCCTGTCCCATCTTCCGGGGGCTGCGGAATTGACTGCAAACCTGCCAAAATCCGGGGACACGCCATAAGTCCCTTGTTTACAAGGGCGCACTTATACACCGTTGCCGGTGCTGTGCGCCCTGCCGGGGGCGTTGCGTACTTCGTCCGCGATAGGAAGCTACGCTCCCCAAACCCCTTGTGTGCTCTGCGCAGCCAAACACCCGCTTTGCGTTTGTTCGGCTCCACAGAGCCTGTTATCCCCTCACTGAAAGGAGGTGTTCCCCATAGATTTCTGTCATATCCCCGTCAGTATTATCAAGCGCAGCGCAGGCCGTTCTGCCGTTGCCGCAGCTGCTTACCGCAGCGGAACCAAGCTGACAAATGAATGGGACGGAATGACCCACGACTACACCCGGAAAGGCGGCATTGTCCATGCGGAGATCATGCTGCCTGCCCACGCCCCGCCGGAATTTGCAGACCGTTCTATCCTCTGGAACAGCGTGGAGCAAATCGAGAAAGCAAGGGACAGCCAGCTTGCCCGCGAGATCGAAGCAGCCCTGCCCCGTGAACTATCCGGCGAACAACAGCTTGCCCTTGTGCGTGCCTATGTGAAGGACAACTTTGTAGACAAAGGAATGTGCGCCGACTTTGCCATCCATGACAAGGGAACCGGCAACCCTCATGTCCATATCATGCTGACGCTCCGGCCTCTGAAAGAAAATGGACAGTGGGGCGCAAAGTGCCGCAAGGCATACGATCTGGACGAGAACGGACAGCGTATCCCGGATGGGAAAGGCGGCTGGAAAAATCATCGGGAGGATACAACCGACTGGAACGATAAAGGAAATGTGGAGATTTGGCGGGCAGCGTGGGCAGCCTACACCAACCGGGCGCTGGAATCTGCCGGTAGACCGGAGCGCATTGACCACCGCAGCTACAAGCGGCAGGGCATTGATAAAATCCCCTCTGTCCATCTGGGACCAGCCGCCAGCCAAATGGAAAAGCGCGGTATCTGCACCGACAAGGGAGAAGTAAACCGGCAGATCGCCGCCGACAACAAACTGTTGAAAGAAATCAAAGCCCGCATTACTCGGCTTTATCGCTGGTCGAAAGCCGAAGCGGAAAAACCACAAACGCAGCAAAGCAGCTTGACCGCCTTGTGGGAGGCCCAGCAGCAGTTGAACGCTCCCCGCACCCGCACCGGCAAAATCCGGGCTTTGCAGGAAAGCGCTGCACTATTCAGCTTTTTGCAGGCAAACGGCATCCAGTCTATGCAGCAGCTTCATGAAAAAATCGCTGATATGAACAGCCGTTACTATGACCTGCGGGGAAAGATCGTCAAGGCCGAGCGCCGGATCACTACCCTTACCGAGCGCGGGGAGATGTGGGAACAGTACAACCAGTACAAGTCCATCCACAAGCAGCTTGCCAAAGTAAAGCCGGAAAAACGGGAACAGTTTGAACAGCGCCACAGCCGGGAACTGATTCTGTATGATGCAGCGGCCCGGTATCTGAAAGAACTGAAAGACAGCGGCGAGGCAATCACCCCAAAGGCATGGCAGCGGGAAATCGACCAGCTGGCCGCTGGAAAGCAGACGGACACGCTTGCCATGAAATCCATGCGGGAGGATTTGAAAGCAGTGGAACGGCTCCGCAAAACCGCCGAGCAGCTGTCCAGACAGGAACAGGACAAGTCTCACGACCGGGAGCCGGAGCGGTAAGGGCTACCGCGTTTCACGACATACTTTTGCACACAGAAAAACCGCCGTACAGGTTTCCCCATACGGCGGCAGACTGTTTATTTGCCGAACAAGTCGCTGTGTGTGCCGGTGCGGGCCAGCGTCAGCACCAGAACATCATCTTCTATGCGGTAGACAAGCAGCCAGTCCGGGAGAATGTGACATTCCCGATGGCCTGCCCAATCGCCGGACAGGTCATGGTCACGGTTCTTATCCGGCAGCGGTTCGCCCATCGCCAGCAACGCTACGACCTGCTCCAGCAGCTCGATCTTCAAGCCACGCTTGATGGCTCGTTTGTAGTCTTTTTTGAAACTGGTCGTGTACTTGACGGTATATTTGGTTTCTTTCATCTTTTCAGGTCAGCAAATAACTCGTCAAGGTCATTGTAGCCCTTTACAGACGGGTCTTTTGCAATCCTTTCCGCTTCCAGCATGGCAGCAACCGTTTCCTTGTTCGGCTGTTCCAGCCTTACTTCAAAGGGAATGCCGCCTTCACGAAGCGACTGGCGCACAAAGATGTTAAACGCCGTAGTCAGGTTCATGCCAAGTTCAGTAAACAGTGCGTCCGCTTGCGCTTTCAAATCTGCGTCCATGCGGATACTGATGTTTGTGGTATTTCCAGCCATACGATCAACCCCTTTCTGCTGGCAATTATAGTATATGCCATTTGCACGAAGAAAACAATACTTTGCACGAATATTTAACAATAAATTCATTCAAGGAGGTTACCGGCTTTATGAAAGAAATCATTTATGAAGAACAACAAGACTGAACCTATCCCCGTCATGGATTACCGCCAGTATCGCAGAGCGCGGAGGCTGGTGCATGAGTGCTGTAACTACATCGACGGAAACTGTATCGCCCTGGACGATGGGGAGGAATGTGTCTGTGTCCAGTCTATTTCCTACTCCCTGTTGTGCAGGTGGTTTCGGGCGGCGGTATTGCCGCAGGATAAGGAACTGGAAACGGCGCTGTTCCACCGGCTGAATGCTAAGAAATGTGCCGTATGCGGGGCGCTGTTTACTCCCGGCTCCAACCGAGCTAAATACTGCCAGGAATGTGCCGCACGCATGAACCGGATCAACGCCGCAAAGCGCAAGCGGAAACAACGGGAGAAATGTCACGCTTTAGGGGCCGAAAGACCCTTGTAAATCAAGGCTTTTTTCGAGGGTGTCAACGGTAAGCTGATAGATTTATCCTCTGACCCCTAAAACGGCCTTAAAATGCGTACAGAATCCCAAGAGAAACCCCAAGGAGGAACCCTATGTCAGACAACCGAAAATATTATTACCTGAAACTCAAAGAAAACTATTTTGACGATGATTCCATCGTGCTGCTGGAAAGTATGCAGGATGGTGTGCTATATTCCAACATTCTGCTCAAGCTGTATCTGAAATCGCTGAAACATGGTGGACGGCTTCAACTTGACGAGGACATTCCTTACACGGCGCAGATGATCGCCACCATTACCCGCCAGCAGATCGGCACTGTGGAGAGAGCCTTGCAGATCTTTTTGAAGCTGGGTCTTGTGGAAGTGCTGGACAGCGGCACATTCTACATGAGCAACATCGAACTTTTAATAGGCCAGTCCTCTACCGAGGCCGAGCGAAAGCGGGCTGCAAGGCTTCAAAATAAGGCTCTTTCTGCGCCCCGGACAAACGGCGGACATTTGTCCGACATTCGTCCACCAGAGATAGAGATAGAGTTAGAGAAAGAGATAGAGATAAAGAGAGAGATAGAGAAGGGACGCTCCGCCCGCACCTATGGCCGTTACCAGAATGTTTTCCTGACGGACGAGGAACTGGCAGACTTGCAGGCCAGCTTTCCCACCGTATGGGGCCAGTACATCGAAAAGCTGTCCGAGTACATGGCCTCTACCGGCAAGCAGTATCAGAGCCATGCCGCGACCATCCGGCGCTGGGCCGGTGAGGACGCGAAGAAAGCAGCCCCGCCCACCCGCAACCGGGATTACAGCGTAAAGGAGGATGAAACCGTATGATTGAGATTACCGCAGAAATCCGGGCGCTGATCGACAAGGCAGCCGCCGGTATGGAACTGGCCGGGGACGAGTACATAGACCCGGCAAACGGCCTCATTCACTGTAAAAAGTGCGGCGGCCAGAGGCAGACCGTTGTGCCATGCTTTGGGAAACCCGACTACTTTATGCCGCGCTGCATCTGCCAGTGCCAGCGGGAGGCTGAGGAGCAGCGTAAGGCCGCCGAGGAACGGCAGCGCCGCATGGAGCGTATCAAACGCCGAAAGGCACAGGGCTTGCAAGACCGCTATCTCTATGACTACACCTTTGCCAACGACAACGGCAAAAACCCATTGATGGACAAGGCCCGCGCCTATGTGGAGAACTGGAAGGAGGCATATAAAAACAACACCGGCCTGCTGTTGTTCGGGGATGTGGGAACCGGCAAGTCTTTTTTCGCCGGATGTATTGCCAATGCCTTACTTGACCAGGATGTGCCTGTGCTGATGACGAACTTCCCCACCATCCTGAACCGCCTGACCGGGATGTTTTCCGAGGACAAGGCCGACTTTATCGCCAGCTTTGACGAGTACGACCTGCTTATCATTGACGATCTGGGTGTAGAGCGCAGTACCGAATATGCTATGGAGCAGATGTTTTTCGTCATCGACAGCCGCTATCGCAGCCGCAGGCCCATGATTATCACAACAAACTTGAAACTGTCCGAGCTGAAAAAACCGCCTGATCTGGCCCACGCCCGTATCTATGACCGTATTCTGGAACGGTGTGCGCCGATTCTCTTTGACGGGAAGAATTTCCGGGAAGAAAATGCCGGTGCTACCCGACAGACAGCAAAAGACATTGTAAACAGTAAGCACGACTGATTTTTTACCGGGCGGCACAGACCCGCTCAAAGAAAGGAGCGCCATGAACAAAGAACCCCGTACTATGCAGGCGGCAGACGCCGCTACTGTGTCCAGAGCGCCGGAAAACACGCCAGCGATGGTAAAGAAAATCGGCAAGACAACCTACAAGGTTCATGTCCATTTCAGCAATACCAGCACAGAAACCATGAGCGATAAAATCAAGCGTATGCTCAAAAATGAAATTCAGCAGATGTGACAGACTGATAAACGAAGCCGCCTTGTGCTAAACTGATGATGGTACGCACCAAAATTTTTGTCAAGGAGGACACGAAAATGCTTTACACAGAAAAAGAGAAGCATGAAATTGAACGAGTAAAGGAGATCTTTGCGGAACATCTGCGGCAAAGCCCTGATTTTGAACTGCTCTGGTCGGACAAGGTAGGCTATGTCTGGCTGGCGATTGGCGTCAATCCAGTCTATGTGGATACCGGTATCAGAATCGAATCAGCCGCCGATCTCTGCGGCAGGTGTTTGGATGATGTTGCTACGGATGTTTTATATATGACAGGCAACGATCATGCACTGGAAGCAGCCGATCCGCTGGAATTGGCCGAAATCAAGCGGCGCTGGGAGCCATATATCAACCAGCTGCCAGACTATGCGTATCTCTGCAAAGACCTGCTGAACGGAAAAATGTAATCTGTCAAACGAGGTGTCAGGAGCCATACGGTGCTTCTGGCACCTTTTTGTAGATTTTTTGTGAATTTGATTAAAAAGTCCTTGACAATTTGTCTCTGGAGTGCTGACCAAAAGCGTTTTGTCTACAGTCTGACATCAGCATACAACTGTCTGATGTCATTTTTTGCGAAATAAAATCTCAAGAAAATCTTAAGAATTTTCGGTGGACAAACATAGGACTTTAGGGATACAATGTATTCTAGAGTGTCGGTCGAGAGACCGGATAGAACAAACAGATGAAAGGAAGCATTCATGAAAAAGAAAGTACTTGCAGCAATTTTAATTGCAGTAGGCGTTCTGACCGGCTGTGGAAACAGTGAGCCTATTTCTTCTCCGATCCAGACCGTAGAAGCAGAGCCTATTGCTACCGATACCAAAGAGGTAGAGCAGCCTTCCGCAACTGAGTCTCCCGCAGATGAAGTTGCACCGGAGCACTCTTATCGCAGCGAACTTACCAACGAGTGGATCGATGAGGATCTGAAGGATCAGCGTCCCATCGCGGTAATGGTAGATAACGAGAGAACCGCACTGCCTCATTTTGGCACCGCAGATGCAGATGTTGTATATGAGATCATGAACAGTACTCTGAACGACAGAATTACCCGTTTTATGGTAGTTGTAAAGGACTGGGAGAAGATCGAGCAGCTGGGTAGTATTCGTAGTGCGCGTCCTACCAACTTTATGTTGGCAGCAGAGTGGAACGCAGTTCTCTGTCATGATGGCGGCCCTTACTTCATCAATGACTGGGCAGCCAAAGATTATTCCGCTAACTTCAGCGGTGGATTCGCCCGTTTCAGCAATGGTAAGGCAACCGAGTTTACCGAGTATATTACTTATGATACCTATACCAACAGCCAGAAGGGCAAGACCTATGACGGTCTGAAGCAGCGTTTTGCAAATTCCAAGTATACCACTACTTACAATGATTACTATCAGGGACCTCACTTCAAATTTGCAGACGGAGAAGTTACCTTTGATGATAGAAGTGATGCTATCAGCGCTACTACCATTGAGCTTCCTTTCAAGCACAACGGTTCTACTCTGAAGTACAACGAAGAGACCGGAACCTATGATTTCTATGAGTATGGTTCTGCACACAAGGATGCTGACAGCAATGCACAGCTCACTTTCGAGAACGTTATTCTGCAGGATACCACTTTTGCAGAACTGGGTGAAGGCTACCTGATCTACAATGCCATCGACTCCGGACGCTCCGGTTACTACATTACTCAGGGTAAGGCTATCGAAGTTACCTGGACCAAGTCTTCCGAGAATGCTATCACACATTACTATGATGCGAAGACCGGTGAGGAGATCCAGATCAATACCGGTAAGACCTATATCTCTCTGATCCCCAGCGATGGTTGGAGCAGCCTTGTAATCAAATAAGTCTGACCATGACTTCAGAATTAAGAAAAAGATCCCTTCCGCAGGCAGATGCCGTGGGAGGGATTTTTTGCGTATACGATGAGCCAAGTACTGATTTGTGCCTGCACAAGAATCTGCATTGCCGTCTGGCGATGCGCCTTTCCATGATGTAAATAAAAAAGATAATAAAAAAGTGTTTTAATACATATAACCCTAAAATCTCCGTGGAAACCACTGAAAAATTGACGTATAATACGACTTAGATTTGGAAAGACATAGATAAGAACAACTTAGGAGTGATGGCGATGAAAACGGCTAAAAAATATAATCCGGATCTGATATTGCACGGAAATCTGATCAGAGCGATCCTGTCTCTGGCAATTCCCGTAGTGATCAACAGCTTTTTGCAGACAATGTATAACCTGACGGATACTTATTGGCTGGGGAAGATCGGCACGGAGCAACTGGCGGCGATCAATCTTGTGACACCGATGCAGAATATTATTACGAATTTCGGCAGCGGCATCACTGTGGCCGGTGCAGTCCTCATTGCGCAGTATATCGGCGCTGGGGAAAAAGAGGATGCCAGATCCATGGCAAACCAGATTTTCGCCTGTGCCATGGGATTTGCGGTGGTCTGTGCTACGCTCTGTTTTCTGGGGACACCGGCGATTGTGAACTGGCTGGGAGCAGACGGAGGAACTGCGTATTATGCAAGAGTCTACCTGCGTGTAGTCATCTGGGATATGCCATTCTTATATATGGTCAACATTTTTTCCGCAGTACATCAGGCACAGGGAGATACGGTACGCCCTATGTTTCTGAATCTGGGTGGCATCACGCTGAATCTGTTCCTGGATCCGTTTTTCATGATCATTCTGAATCTGGGGACTGCAGGAGCGGCACTGGCAACATTGTTGGCAAAAGCGATTCCGGCCATAGTGGCTTTTGGACTTCTGTGCAGACAGGAAAATGATATCTGCCTGAACCGGAAATACATGCGTTTACAAAAGGAAAAACTGGGAATGATCCTTAAGATCGGTCTGCCTACCGCTATCGGCGGAAGTACCATGCAGCTGGGATTTCTGCTGATGAGTAAAAACGTGTTTGTCTACGGGACGGAAGCCATGGCGGCTTATGGCATCGGCAACAAAGTGAATGGACTGATCACGCTGCCCTCCAATGCCATCGGCTCGGCAACGGCCACCATCGTGGGGCAGAACATGGGAGCGAAGCAGCCGGACCGTGCAGAGAAGGGGTATCGTTTTTCCATGTGGATATCGGTTGTATTTTTGTTCATAGGTGGTATGATTTTATCAAGAGATATGATCTCCACGGCTATTGTCAGGATCTTCTCTAAGGATGCGGAAGTCGTGGGCATGGCAGCGGACTTTTTAAGTGTTATGGCATTCTGGTGCTTTACCAATGGCGTATACAATACGACCTCCGGTTTGTTCCAGGGAACCGGCCATACGGAGGTGACCATGGCCATCGATGTGACCAGATTGTGGGTATTCCGTTTCCTGACACTGTGGTTCTGCGAGAGCGTCCTGCATATGGGCGTGCGCAGTGTCTGGTATTCCGTGGTGATCAGTAATGGCATTTCTGCGTTGATCCTGTATGTTTTGTACCGCTGTGGCATCTGGAAGAAGACCAGGATCAAGGTGGGAAAAGAGGAAGCCACTTAAGGAGTACTATGGAGAATAAGAAATCCCATAAGAAAAGTTTTCGAATTTATTTAAGCATCGTTGCAGTTCTTTTACTGCTTCAGGTCGTTGCCTGGAGCAGCAGAAGCCTCAGCGATGCTTATATTGATTATATTTTCCCAATCTGGGTCAATACCTACGGAAGGATTACAGGGTTGTTTCCTTTTTCCGTGGGCGAATGGTTGATCGTGGCAGGGATTCTGGTGGTGCTTGCTGCGGTTGTGCTGGGATGCAGTTTGCTGATTCCGGCGTGCAGACATTCGGAAAAGTACTGCCGGGGAGTGAAGGGATATTTTGGTTTTTTTGCATGGACGTTGCTTGCCGTATTTGCCATTATGACGCTGAATTGTACCATGATCTATCATGGGTCTACATTTTCGGAGAAATATTTCGGTGAAGAGGAAGCGCAGGAGCAGACAACACAGGAACGAACGGAGGAACTGCTTCGGATCTACAATGATATCGTCCGGCACTGTAATGAGCTCAGTGAGGTCATGGAACGGGATGACAGTGGTGCCGTGGTGTACTCGGGTGGTGTGGACAGCCGGGGTAATGCGGTGGATATGGAGGATAAAGCCATCGATGTGATGCAGAGCCTGGGGAAAAGGTATGACCAGCTGGATGGTTATTATCCCCGGCCGAAGGCTATGTTTTTCTCGGATTTCATGTGTCAGATGTATATGTGTGGCTATTATTTCCCGTTTTCCATGGAGGCAAATTACAATGATGTCATGTACATCATGGAAAAACCGGCAACCATGTGTCATGAGCTGGCTCACATCCGGGGGTATATCTATGAGGATGAGGCGAATTTTATTGCATTTCTGGCCTGCGTAGAGTCGGATGACAGTACTTTTCAATATGCGGGTTACTTAAGTGTGCTGAATTATGTGGCAAACGATCTGTATAAGACGAGACTGGCGGATCCGGACAGCTATGCGGCGGCCAGAGAGGCGGTACATCCGTTACAGGTATTACAGCAGGTGCAGGAGGACAATATCTTTGTCACAGAAGAGCAATGGGAGAGAATCAACGGAAAAGCTGTGGTGAATACGGAGACGGTGGACAGTGTTTCAGATACCCTGACCAATGCTTCACTGAAATTGAATGGTGTTTCGGATGGCATGATCAGCTACAACCGGGTGGTGGAGCTTTTACTGCAATGGTACGGGGAAAAAGAGGAGTTTTAACCGTATCATTTGTAGGAGATAGAGGAATAATTGCAAAAATTTAAAATTTTTTTGATAAGGTACTTGACATTTGGACGAAATTTGTGTAGACTACGATTGTTGTGACGCAGAGCAGTCATGAAACAGGATTGCAGGTAGGATTAAGTCGCGGGCCCAGATAGCTCAGTTGGTAGAGCAGAGGACTGAAAATCCTCGTGTCACTGGTTCGATTCCGGTTCTGGGCATTTTCGCAGGACACCATTTCTTAAAATGGCCGCCCTGCTTCATATATAAACATGCGGGTGTAGTTCAATGGTAGAACACCAGCCTTCCAAGCTGGATACGTGGGTTCGATTCCCATCACCCGCTCTAAAAACCCTTGATTTTTCAAGGGTTTTTAATTTTCATGTTGCATCCATTCCAAAAAGGTACGTCGATTCTCTTTAGTATCCTTTTTATCAAACAAAAGTCTCCAGGCATTATATTTTTCATAATTAAAAACTTGTTCAAGGTGATTTATCGGTTTGCCCGGTAATCAGCGCTGGTGTTGGTGCACTGGGCTGATTTTTTATTTCAATTTTTTCTTTTGCTCTCTCTCTAATTGCTGAATACTTTTTTCCGGTGTAGGCAAATCTTCCGGCATTGTGCCACCAAGATCTTTAATGGTGTCACGCACCTTTTTACCAACCTCAAAGTGGGTTTTATTCGCTTCCTGTTTGCCTTGAATATTTTCACGGCGGAGTTTTGCTTCCGTCTGAGTAGCACGGAAGAGGTTGGCAGCTAATTCTTCATATCCCATGTAATCGAGTATGTCTTGTGATTTCTTTAAGCCTTTACGCTCCTTTATATCGCTAGCCTTTAAACCACCATATAGTCCCATATATCCGTAATTTTGAAATATAGCATAATCCAGGGTAGTTTCAACACCAGCATCCTTGGCAGCAGCTACTAACATTTTATTATGCTCTTTCATTTCCTGCCGGATGGCGATACGTTTTTGATCTTCGGAAAGATTTTCATAATTTTCAATTAGTTCTTGCTGTCTGGTTTTTACTGCAAAGTAGGTTTGTCCAAGTGCAATAACCTTTTTTCGAGGATCACCATTTTGCACAATAAGATAACAAGCATATCGTGAAAGTTGAATATCTCCGATATCCTTACTGGTGGCACCAGCATTTACGATTTTGTTGACGTCAACAAAATGGTCAGATACCGCGTTATTACTACCTCGGCAGGCTTCTTTTGCCTTTTCAATAACCTTGCAAAAGTTTCTCCACTCAGTATATTCCAGAGCGATTTGTAAATCTCTGGCATACCAAAATTCTTGCCCGTATTTATTTACATGACGAATAGATTCAAATAGTGACTCGGTATAATTATTTTTCTCTTCGTCAGAAAGAGCTTTCGAGAGCACGCGTTCGTGCAAAGCATTTAACTGTTTTTCAAATTCTTGTTCGTTCATTACAATTCTCCTTTGTATGTAAAAAGAGCCCTGGAATACAATTCCAAGACTCTTTCGCGACCGGACACCAGTCATTCGCTAATTAGTGGAATAATACCATTATGTGCAAGCCTTGTCAAGTTATTCCTAAAATTTATATTTTTGAAAAATTGCACCGGTGCAACAACATCAGAGTTTCTCGAATACCATAGTAGCCTGGATCCGGTCTCCGCCGCCGAAGCCGGTACTATTGGCAGAAGCGGTGGTAATAGTGTGGTGCAGGCGGTATCCCTTTGCAGCCTGGGCGTTGATCACATCCTCGAGCTCCTTCAGATTCTTGGATGCAGTTCCGATAAGTTTCTCCTTAAGTGTCACTTGTAATACTACATACTGATTCATAGTGATTCCCATTTCTTTTGTGCGCCCCGATCTCGATCATCTCTTTTACAAACTGAATGTCCTCCGGCTTCACTTTCCGTGAGGCATCGAAGAGGACCTTGTATTCCGGATTCTCGAAGAGGAACTGAGCCATGTCACGGGCTTCTGGATTGAGATAATAGCTATCCGGAATAATTTCAGTAGATTCTTTTTTTCCAATAAGGTAATTCATGTCGACATTGAGTAAATCACCCATGAGGTGTTTCCTTCCAATTAAATTAGTAGAGCTGCACTACAATAATTGTAGAAAACATATGTTCCCGTGTCAAGAAAAAAAGCAGCATTTTTTGACCTGGAACAATTACATAAAACCCAAAATTAGGTTTGACTTTCAAGAGATCTTGTCTAAGCAGAATGATGCTTTGTTGATAAGTACGTGAAAGAGCTGTGTGCGGATGACCAATTATAACAAGGTGCCCCGGGAGACTGAATAAAATAGTGAATACCTCCGATATACATGATAGAACAGGTAGACCCGGAAAACAGGAACGGAGGCGCTTATGCAGGTCGGTGGAGTCGGAAGCGGACATGACACATATTCTCATCATGTAACATCATGTCTTCATGAACATGGGGCAAATACGGATACGGGCAGTATGGGGACTAAGTCCGGAGCTGCGCAGACGGCGCAGATGGCTACAGAAGCCTTGCAGGAGAATTCTAAGGGAAACCTGTTGTCCTGGGTACAGAATATTGGGAATAGTGGAAAACAGCTCTTACAGAAGATCTGGGGAGACAGCAAAGAATCCAATGATGCGATAAGTTCACAGAAGGATGGCAGCGGTAATCATATCGCGGGTCAGGAGACGCTTGTTACGGGAAATTCTGTGGGCGTGAAGACTACGTTGAACAGGGCGGCGGTGGAGACGGCGGCGACGCATACCTATTTCCAGCCGATAGAGACACGAGAGGCTGTGCCGACAACACCGTTGCAGAAAGTGCGTTATCAGGTACAGAAGGTAGCCAGAAAACTGATGGACCGACTGCCGGGACGATTCCTGGGATCCCATAGCGGAGATTTCCTGCAGACAAAGCAACAGCATACTAAAGAGGATCTGCGGAAGAGAAGCCAGTACAAAGAGGACGATCAGGAGATCGAATGCATTCTTACGGATGAAAGCTACCTGACAGATTCCTATAATCGAAAGGGAGAATACAGCCATCTGACTACGGATAAATAATTATATTACGAATTTTACGAAAAATTTCAAAAATTTTCTTGACAGTTTGGCATTCATCATGTAATATAGTCTTTGCTGTGAGACACACAGCAGACATTCATCAGATTGCGGATGAATGTCAACACAATTAATTTCATACCTTCAAGATACAGGTTTTGACCTGTACATTATGCGCGAGTGGCTCAGCGGTGGAGCACCTCCTTGCCAAGGAGGGGGTCGCGGGTTCGATCCCCGTCTCGCGCTCTCATGAAAAAAAGAACGATACCAAATCGGTATCGTTCTTTTTTTCGAGCCCTGCCAGGGCTCGAAAGTTCGATGTCTACGCTCCGCTCCGGTCCGCACTTCTTTCTAATAAATTCTGTGTTTCGCAATACCTGTGTCTGATCGTACGGTGGGTGACATAATATATCGGGGTTTGTATTTTTCTAAAATGATGAATGGGAAAGCCACTGGTGACTTTCCCATTCTATTTTCTATTCTACTATGATATGTAACATGCCATTTTCATCTTCTGTTACTATTGTTCCACCCAATTCACCATTTTCATACATTCTTAATAATATCCTGTTTTCAGCCATACGATATTCCTGATGGTTGGCTCCTGTGAATAGGGAACCATCAGGTAAGTAATCTCCTACGTGGAAAACTTCTCCATATCGTGGGGAGCCTTCTTTCATGTAAACGGCATAGCTTTCTTCGGAACCTGCTCCTTTGCCAGTGTCGTAAACCCAGCACCAACCTATAGTTCCATCTGCTCCTTGAGATTGTGCATATCCCGTCCACGGTTCATAACCACCATATTCTTCTGTCACTTCATTAAATTCTTGTTTTCCAAGGGCAAAGGCGATGTCTCCATCTATGTTGGTTGCCTTGGGATCTACATCCTCCGGATTTACATCAGGATAAATGATGTTCTCGGCAATTTCATCCATTAAACTACCATCACCTGCTGCAAGATAATACATGAATGACATTGTCGTAAATAATCTGACCGCTTCACCTTTTGTAATTGCTGCATCCCAATCTTCTAAGTCTGATTCTGAAATTAACTCCATATTAGTAGCTATTTCAAATGCTTTATACATATCAGATGGAACTCCCTTACCCGGATCAGAGATTGCTTCTGTAAAGCTGATGTCTCCTGCATCGGATACTGTTGATATTGCTACATCTTCAAGATAGGTGTTATTCTTAAAACCATTGTTATCCATATATGCCTGGTAGTCTTGGCTATAATAGTTTGCTAACAGATAAATGTACTCTCCTCTTGACATTGCTGACGTAAAAGTCTCTTCATTTAAACCAGTCGAAGTATTCACATAGGCATATTCATCCATTGGTGCGGCAAAATTGGTATATTGTGTTTCTCCTACTTTTGCTGTGAAGTCACTGTCTGTTTCTGGTGCCTGTGCTTCATTTACCTGAGTCATTGCTCTCATTATTAACGTCATTGCCTGTGCTCTTGAAAGGGGGACATCTCCATCAAACTGTTTTTCTTCTTGGTCTGGAAGCAATTCAAAGTAGGCATTGATAGTTGCATAGGGAGCATTCGCATAATCTGCATCTATATCTGCATAATATTCTATTGCCATTTCACCAAGCTCTAAAACAGACGACACTACCATCATATAGCCTCGAAAATATTGATTTTTTATTGCTAAAAGTAACGTGATATTCTGGTCTGGCCGTGTTGTTAATGGATTCGTGTATAAGTTACCCTCTTTGTTGCCTGTGGTTCCTGTTACTTCTACATATTCCTCAAAGGCTGCTCTTAACTCCGGATGTATTTCTAAACTTGAGAGTGGAATCCAGGGGAGTGACACCGTTTTTGATTCTTCTGTTTCTGTTTCCTCCGGCACTGTGGTTTCTGCCTGTGCGGATTCAACAGTAGCAGTGATGGATTCATTGCCGGATGTGGTTTCCTGCTTGCCACAGGAAGCAAAAGATAAAATACATACGGTTATCAAGGTTAAAATAGTTGTTTTTTTCATAAATACTCCCATCTGTTATTTTTTTCATGGGTTAATGGTATTGTACCACAGAAGGGGGAATAACGCTATAACGTTTATTCTGTGTGGTGTACATGACCGCGGGACCAGACTTTACTGGGCTGGGCTTTGTAGGTGGGGCGGCGGAACAGGAGGCTTCGGAGAGCCGGGCCGTTAAAAGGAAAGAGGGGCCAGAAGTAGCTGAAGCCTGCGAAGGTCGGGGTAGTCAAAATAGAGACTGTCACCAGTGTCAGACCGATAAGGAATCCCGGCAATCCCCAGAGCCCTGTTGTGACGACCAAAAGAATACGGTAGATCCGCAGAGCATCAGCAAATTCGATACTGGAGAGGGACAGATTCGCCAGCATGGTGACGGCAGCATAGAAGAGGACTTCCGTGGAGGCCCAGTTAAGACTGACAGCAATGTCACCGATTAATAGTCCGCCGACAATGGACAGAGCACCGGAGACGCGGCTGGAGCTGAGTGCCGCTGAATACTTGAAAAGATCCAGCAGGAACTCCACCGCCAGCACATAGAAAAAAAGGCGGAAGGGTGACAGATCGCTGACGGGTGTGAGCTGCAGCGAGGCAGTAATCTCGGGATAGTAGGCGGAGAGAAGTAAAAATACCGGAAGGAGTAGGAGACTGACCGGAATGCACAGGAAGCGTATCATGCGGAAATAAGTTCCGGTCAGAGGATTGTTGTAATAGTCCTCCGGACTCTGGGTAAACTGGAAGATCGTACCGGGAAGCAGCAGAACGGCAGGGGAGTTGTCCACGATGAGCAGAATATGCCCTTCGCACAGATAGCTGCAGGCCACATCGGGCCGTTCCGTCAGCTGGATACTGGGCAGAGGATTCCACCAGCGTTTTTTGATCAGGAGTTCTTCCAGACTTTTGCTGCCCATGGTCAGGGAAGTAATCTGTAATTGGGAAAGCTTTTTCTTTAAGGTATCTAATAATTCCTCATTGACCTGATCCGCCAGATAGGCGATAGCTACATCCGTGCGGCTTTCTGCACCCAGAGAACAGATAGAGAATGTCAGTTTCGGAGAACGCACCCTCCGGCGGATCAGATTGGTATTGAACAACAACGTCTCCACAAAACCGTCCCGGGCACCACGGGTGATCCGTTCGGTGTCAGGTTCGGAAATGCTGCGGACAGGATAGGTACGGACATCGATGATCACGGCCTGTGCAAAACCTTCTACCAGAAGGACAGAGGGGCCACTGAGAATATTTTGCAGAATCGTATCTATAGAGGAAGTCAGTGACACCTGGGCATACCCCAGTTTGCTCTGCACATAGCGAGGAAGATCCCGGATTTCGGAATCCAGTGTATAGAGGGGGTCCTGCAAGTCGGAAAAAATTTGTTGAAGGATCTCCGTCTTACAAAAACCATTGACACCGATCCAGTAAGCCGGCGTATTTCCCAGCTTCAGGTCACGGGTGATCAGGTCAAAACTGTCATCCAGTGGCAGCAGAGCGTGGAAAAGTGCTGTATTTTTGGATAGATTTGTGGATAAGGAGCGTTGTACCATAGTGGGAAATCCTTTCTGATCACTTGCATAGACTGCCAAACAGGTATATGGTATTATTATTCAGATAGATTCCCCAGGTTTTTCGGAACTATACGGATCAGTGGTATAATTGACACAACCCCAGCAGGATCAACAATAAACCTGAGACGGGATCCGTATATTCCCCGATCTGCTGCAGGAAAGCAGACCTGCCCAGACGGCTTCCGAAAGCCAGAAATCCGAAGGAGCAGAAAAAGGTGGACACCGATGCCGGAAGGAAAGGAAGTCCCGTAATACTGGCGGAGAAACCGATGCCGATATTGTTCATGGAAAGGGCACAGCCCAGCACCAGTATCTGCGACAGGGATAATTCCCGGTGCCCGGCAAATTTTTTCTTTTTCTGGCACAGATTATTATCCGGGGAAAAATTGCAGCGCCATCTGGAAAGCAGCCATTTTCCCACGTAGTAAAGACCGAAAAGGATCAGTACACTGCTTCCGATCCGGGTACCGATGCCGATGGGAAACAAGGGTAACAACAGGTTGCCAAGACCTATAGAGATCACAGTCCCGATCAGGGTGACTGTGCTGATCAGCAGATTATGTCTGGCAGGCAGAGGGATTTTCTGGAGGCCCAGAGCCATACCTACCAGAAGGGCATCCAGACTGGCTGAGATGCCGAAGAGCAGAGGGGGCAGAATAGACATAACATGCTCCGTAGAAAATATTCTTAATTTTACTATATTCCCCTGAAATTATTTTGTGAGGTTGTGGGGCAAAGGAACAAATGAGTATGGAAGTAAAGAGAAAACTGAGTGAATTCCTAAAAAGAGAGACGGTTCTGACCGTAGCGATCCTGCTGGCAATAGTGTCTGCGGTGATGATTCCGCCGGACAGAGAATATGCAGGATATATTGATTTCCGCACACTTTCGATCCTTTTCTGCCTGATGACGGTGATGGCAGGCTTGCAGAAACTGGGTGTTTTCCGTAATATTGCAAAAACGCTGTTGCGGCATACACAGAATACCATACAGTTGGCAGAGGTATTGGTACTTTTGTGTTTCATTTTCAGTATGATCATCACCAATGATGTGTCATTGATCACGTTTGTACCGTTTACCTTCATTGTGCTGCGGCTGACAGGCGAAGAAGCTGTGAAAAAACTGGCAGTACCTGTGATCGTTCTGCAGACGATAGCTGCCAATCTGGGAAGTATGCTGACGCCGATCGGAAATCCGCAGAATCTGTATTTATATGGGAAAACACAGATGTCCGCTGGAACATTTATACTTTTGATGCTGCCTTATTCTCTGGTGTCACTGCTTTTACTGATGATCTGTGTGGTAATTGTGGCAAAACGAAGCGGAATCGAAGTCCGGGGAGCAGAAGTTTTGCTGACAGAAGATGAGAAGCTGGAACAAAAGAAATATTTACTTCCGGCATATTTGCTGTTATTTGTGTTGTGTCTGCTGACTGTGGCTCATATGATTCCTTATCCGGTGACATTGGGAACTGTGGCATTGGCGGTTCTCCTTTTAGATCGTGGTACTCTTATAAAAGTGGATTATTCGCTTTTGCTGACGTTTGTGGGTTTCTTTATTTTTATAGGAAATATGGGAAGAATGCCTGCTTTCTGTGATTTCCTGCAGAAGATCATCGGAGGTAGAGAAGTGATGACAGCCGTGATTGCCAGTCAGGTGATCAGTAATGTTCCGGCGGCCCTGCTGTTATCCGGATTTACGGAAAATATAACGGCATTGATCATCGGTACGAATCTGGGAGGGTTGGGGACGCTGATCGCATCCATGGCCAGTCTGATCTCTTATAAACAGGTGGCCAGACAGATTCCGGGAGAGAAAAAGAAGTATTTTGGATGGTTTACCATAGCAAATATCGTTTTTTTAATGATATTGGTATTGGAAAACTGTCTGCTGTAACTATAGAAAGCAGTCTGTCTGCCGGGAAAGGCAGAAAAGATGGCAATAACTAAAAAATAATCTGGGAGGTATTCGTCATGACAGAAGATATGACAATCATTGCAGAAGAGGCTTATCTGGCGGCCAAGGAGATCTTGGAAAAGGCGAGGCTGGAGCAGGGAGAGCTGTTTGTGGTAGGCTGTTCTACCAGTGAGGTGGGAGGTGCTACTATCGGTACCTATTCCAGCCCGGAGCTGGCGGAGATGGTCTTCGGCGGTATTTACCAGGCCACGCAGGAAGCCGGGGTATATCTGGCTGCGCAGTGTTGTGAGCATCTGAACCGTGCACTGATTCTGGAAAAAGAGGCTGCGGTAAAATATGGTTATCCCATGGTAAATGTGGTACCTCAGCCTAAGGCAGGCGGATCTTTTGCGACGGCGGCGTATAAAGCCTTCGAGCATCCGGTGGCTGTGGAACATATTCAGGCGGCAGCAGGAATGGATATCGGGGATACGCTGATCGGAATGCATCTGAGAGATGTGGCAGTACCGGTGCGCCTCCGGTCCGGACAGATCGGAGACGCCCATGTGGTGTGCGCCCGCACCAGACCGAAATTCATTGGTGGCGGCAGAGCGGTTTATGACGAAGAATTATTGTAAAGAAATGATATGTGGCTATTTCTGTGGCATTCCGCGGAAGTAGTCACGGATCCAGCGTCCGGATTCATTGAAATCATCGTCGGTCCAGTCGGAAAGTGCCGTGCTGGAAGCCTTGAAGACGCTGCTGCTTTCGTCTTTGTTGGCGAGATTCCAGCAACAGAAGCTGATCTGGTACTTGTTCAGCAGATCCAGCCATTTGGTAGTGGAAACAAAATCATTGGCACCATTGCCGGAGGCATCGCACATGCCAAATTCGCTGACAAATACCGGAAGCCCGTTCTGAACACAGGTCTCTAAGCGGTTCCGCAGGTCGTCTTTATGGGTGCCTGCGTAGAAATGCAGCGTATACATTACATTGCTGTCATCCAGCGGAGAAGCGGCAGCCTTGTCGATCTCCTGACTCCAGGTTGGTGTTCCCACGAGAATTACGGCATCCGGCTTCTGCGCCCGGATCACCGGGATGACTTCTTCTGCGTAAGACTTGATGCTGTCCCAGGAAGTACCGCCGTTGGGTTCATTGCAGATCTCATAGAGCACATTGTCGTTGTCGGCAAAAACTTCCGCCATTTCCCGGAAAAAGGCGATCGCCTCATCTTTGTTCTGGTTCGGATCACAGTCACTTAAAATATGCCAGTCCACGATCACATACATTCCCAGCTCCGTAGCGTAGGATACGCCATCTTTTACCAGCTGTTTCAGCTGTTCTTTGTCTCCACCGGCACAATAGCCGCCGTATTCCGCCGTATACATGGCGAGGCGGATACAGTTAGTATTCCAGTCGTCCCGCAAGGTACGGAGGGAATCATAATTGATATACTGGGGGAACCAGGCAATACCGTGGGTGGACATACCGTAAAGCTGAACGGTGTTGCCGTTTTCGTCTGTCAGCTTACCGTTTTCTACATGGAGAGCACCATGCTGCCCGTAGGGCGTGGAGGCATCCACGGAGAGTGCTTCGGAAGATGGGGGTTCAGTTTCCGCAGGCTGGGCTTCGACTGTTTCGGGGACGGATGTCTGTTCGGGAGCGGTTGTGCTTTCGGAGATGGTCTCGGTGATGGCAGCGGAAGGTGCCTCAGAGGAGGTCGCTGCGGTTTCATTGGCTGCATCCTGTTTGCCACAGCCGGCCAGTGCACAGGTACTCAGAGCCGCCAGAACGGCACAGCTCAGTGTTTTTTTGAAGATAGACATAGGAACCTCTTTTCTTAATGAAAGTAATAAAAATATAAACAATGGGTTACTCTTTCAGAACTACAACAATACAAACACTTACAGGAAATATTATAGTTGCCCGGGTTACGGTTGGCAAGAAATGATTGCCCCCGAATAGGAGCTGTGATACAGTTAATGGGAACAGATTATAGAAATGGAGGAAATCCATGCTTCCACAGGTGTTTTTAGAGAGAATGCAGGGACTTTTGGGATCGGAATACGAGGAGTTCCTGGTAAGTTTTGACCATGAAAAATATCAGGCACTGCGTCTGAATCCCCTAAAACTGCGGACGGAGTCCGGACGGACAGATGACAGTACTGTCATAGAAGAAAAAATACAGCAGACCTTTCGTTTGCAGCCGGTTCCCTGGGCGGAGAACGGATATTACTACACAAAAGAGGACCAGCCGGGAAAACATCCCTGGCATGAAGCGGGACTTTATTATATTCAGGAACCCAGTGCCATGGCACCTGTGACACTACTGTCACCACAGCCCGGAGAGCGGATCCTCGATCTATGTGCTGCTCCCGGAGGGAAAAGCACCCAGATTGCATCAGCGATGAAGGGAGAAGGACTGCTTGTCACGAATGAGATCCACCCGGCGAGGGCGAAAATACTCTCGGAGAACGTGGAGCGCATGGGCATCCGCAACGCCTGTGTATTGAATGAGACGCCGGAGCACCTGGCGGATATTTTCGAGGAATATTTTGACCGGATCCTGGTGGATGCACCCTGCTCCGGAGAGGGAATGTTCCGGAAGAATGAAGTGGCCTGTGAGGAATGGAGCCCGGAGAATGTACAGCTCTGTGCGGACAGACAGGACGGGATTCTGGAATGCGCTGCGCGGATGCTGGTGCCCGGCGGCAGACTGGTATATTCTACCTGCACCTTTGCTTCTGCGGAAAACGAAGGCAGCATCAGCCGTTTTCTGGCAAAGCATGAGGAATTCGAGATCGTTCCCATTGATAAAAAAGCACTGGGGATCCCGGAGGGCTGTGACGGCATTCCGGGTTGCGTGGAGAACCCGGCGCCGGGTATCGAAGGCACCTTGCGCCTGTGGCCCCATAAGTTACATGGCGAGGGGCATTATGCCGCAGTATTACAGAAAAAGGGAGAACTTCCGGAAGGCTGTCAGCCGGTGAGTGCCACCGGACCAGAGAAGGGAATTCCGGCGAAGAATCTGACAAAGGACTGGGCAGAGTATTTTAACTTCGCAAAAGAGACTTTTTCGGAGGAGCAGATGATCAAAGCAGGACTATGCACTGCCGGAGAAGGCTTTCTGGCATTTGGTGATAACCTGTACCGCATGCCGGAGAGAATGCCCGGGGTGAAAGGACTGAAGGTATTGCGTCCCGGACTGCACCTAGGAACCTTGAAAAAGAATCGTTTCGAACCGGCTCATGCGCTGGCACTGGCGCTGTGCCCGAAGGATGTGAAGCATGTATGGAATCTGTCCGTGGAGGAAGCGGCTGCTTATCTGAAGGGACAGACTTTTTCCGCGGAAGGCGAGAAAGGCTGGTATCTGATCTGCGTGGACGACATCAGCCTGGGCTGGGGAAAACTGGCCGGAGGCATCATGAAGAACCATTATCCCAAGGGGCTGCGAAAATGAGAACAGAGATATTATACGAAGACAACAGCGTACTGGTGATCCGCAAACCGGCAGGGCTGGCGGTACAGTCTGCCCGGATCGGACAGGCAGATGTGGTCAGTGAATTGAAGTCCTATCTGGCGAAACAGGCAGGAGCCGGACAGGGAGAGCCTTATCTGGCGGTGATCCACAGGCTGGATCAGCCGGTGGAGGGTGTGCTGGTATTCGCCAAAGAGAAAAAGTCGGCAGCAGTTCTGACGAAACAATTGTCGGCGGGCACATTGAATAAACAGTATTATGCGGTACTCTGTGGATATCCTGATGCTTCGGAAGGGGAGCTTGTGGATTATCTACGGAAAGAGGGCAGCGTGGCAGTGGCAGTCACCGGCAGAGAGATGAATTTTCCGGACGCAAAGATTGCAAAACTGCATTATAGCATTTTGGAGAAAATTAATCAGCCTATGCCGCTGGCACTGGCAGATGTCTGCATTGAGACCGGACGGTTCCACCAGATCCGCGTGCAGTTTGCCCATGCGGGATGGCCGTTGTTGGGAGATACCAAATACGGGAACACTACAGTCGCCGGAACGGCAGGGAGTCCGGCATATCGCGGCGTGGCACTTTGCGCATATTCTTTGGATTTTACCCATCCCGGCAACGGCAAAAAGATGTCATTCCGGGTGAAACCGCGGAATCCTGCATTTGAAAAATTTACAAAAATTCCTTCGGAGGATATTTTCGAAGGATAAAAAAGCCTGTCCGGCACACACTAATTCCAAAAAGGAAGTGTGCGGCATGGATTGGGGAGAATTTGGCAAAAACATAATAGGAAAAAAGATGATAGTACTGCTTCTGGTAACGGGGGCAGTCTATTTTTTTCTGCAATATCTGACACCTCTGTCGGCACCGGTACTGTTGGCCATGCTGTTTGTCACAATTTTTGGGCCAATGATGAAGCGGATGAATCAGCGTCTGCATTTTCCCAGACCCCTCAGTGCCATAGTGATTCTCATCGTGGCAACAGTGTTGCTGGTGGGGTTACTCTGGATTCTGGTGTCCTGGATGCTAGGCAGCCTGCCGGTATGGATCGGCAATCTGGAACTGCGGGAGCAGGAGTGGCTGGAAGCCGTCCGGGGGCTGTGTCGCAGCGTGGGAGAGATTATTGGTGTGGACACTGCGTATCTGGAAAATACGGTCAGTGGCAGACTACAGGAGGGGCTGGATTCACTGGAAGAAAATATTCTGCCGGGAATGCTTTCCCAGTCTATGCAGTATGTGCAGTGGTTCGCGGAGCTGGGAGGATTTCTGGTGACGTTTTTGATCGCTTCGGTGCTGCTGGCGAAAGACTATGACGGTATTATGAACCGTCTGCTGGATCAGGAGGCCTGTCATGTACTTCTGGAGGTGATCTGCGGGATCGTCCGTTATATTGCCACTTTTGTAAAGGCCCAGGGGATCATTATGACCACGATTGCCATGACAGCCGCGGCAACATTAGGAATCGCCGGAATAAAACATGGTATTTTGTGGGGGATCCTGGCGGGGATTTTAGATGCGCTGCCTTTTATCGGAACGGGAGTGGTACTGGTTCCGCTGGGCATGTTTCAGATCCTGGATGGCAACTGGGGCCGGGCGCTGGTCTGTGGTGTATTGTATGTGGTCTGCATTTTTCTGCGGGAGGTCATGGAGCCTCGTCTCATCGGCAGGAAAATAGGGGTATCCCCCATAGCAGTGCTGGTGTCGTTGTATGCCGGAATCCGGCTGTTTGGCGTCTGGGGGATTATCAAGGGGCCATTGGGATTTGTGCTCATCTATGAGACTTATCACAGCCTGGCCCGCATGTATGACCGCCAGAGGGAGCAGGAACAACAGGAATGAGAAAAGATTGACGAAAGAAGTGTCGAAAGCTATCATAAAAGTATTAGACAAAGAAAGCTTAGGAGAGACGGACCTATGGCAAAAAAAACAAAAGGGAAAAATTCTGTGGAATCGGTGGCAGAAACGCTATGCAATTTCAGCCGGTTCCTGTGTGATATCGTGATCAGCGTGTATCTGTTTGTGATATTGGCTGTACTGCCGTTGTACAACAGGGGCTATGCCCAGATCGGAACAGACAAGGAGAATTTTTTTATTAAGACTATGACTTATGTGGGGAAATGTCTGCTTCCGGTATTTGTGTTGTGGCTGATCCTTCGCCTCATTGTGGCAAAGCAGAAACAGGAGCTTCCGGAATTTCGGACTATTCCGAAAAGAATCTGGCAGGCTTTGAACACTACGGATAAATTTGCTGCTCTATACGGGATTGCCGTGGTAATGTCCTATGTGTTTACCCGGTATCGGGAGGAGGCACTGTGGGGGACGGCATCCTGGCGGATGGGGATGTGGACCCAGCTGGGAGCGGTCATTGTATATTTTATGATCTCACGGATGTGGCAGAGAAACGACTGGATCGTGATCCTGACATTGCCGGTGTCGACCATTGTTTTTTTCCTCGGATATATGAATAAATTCGGGCTGTGCCTTGTAGATAAGGAGATCATCAATTCCTCCTTTATTTCTACCGTGGGAAATATTAACTGGTATTGCGGTTATCTGGTGACGGTGCTGTTCGGTGGAGTTTATCTGTTATGGTGGATGGGATCGGAGATCACTTGGAAGAGAGCGCTGCTGATGGGGTATGTGACGATTGGTTTTGCTTCTCTGGTAACCCAGGGCAGCAGCAGTGGTGTTGTAACTTTAGCCGTAATGCTGTTTGTATTGTTTGGCATGTCTGTGAAAGATGGCAGAAAAATGGAATGCTTCTGGCAGGAAATGACATTGTTATCGGTGGCATGTCTGATCACATATATTCTGCGGAGCTGCAATGTGCTTTCGCAGGAACTGCCAATGGAAAAAGTGACGGATATCCTGACGTTTTCCGCAATGAGTGTGATTTTGACGATCGTGTCAGTAGTGGTACTGTGGCTGGTACATACCAGCAATAACAGAAATCAATACTGTGGGAAACTTTTTTGGGGCATCTATCGGATATTGTGCGTAGCACTGCCGGTTGTGAGCGTGGCATTATTAGCGTTTATCCTGGCGAATACGCTGTTGGGCGGAAAACTGACGTCCTTTCTGACGGAGACAGCAGGTGACGGGGGTAGCAACTGGCTGGTGTTCAGCGCGGCCTGGGGCAGCAACAGGGGAGCCACCTGGTCGACGGGAGCCAGATGCTTCTGGGAAGCAGATCTGTTACATAAGATTTTCGGCGTAGGGCCGGATTGCATGTATGCGTTCCTGTCGAATGAGGCCAGCCCGGAGCTGCAAAATATGGTGTATGATTTCTTCTATGGAAACCGCCTCACTAATGCACATAATGAATGGCTGACGATCCTGGTGGATATAGGAGTGCTGGGGCTGGTCAGTTATGCAGGAATGCTGATCTCAGTAATCCGTAATTTCCTGCATGCCGGGAAAAAGTCGATGCTGGTGGGAGCCTGCGGGTTCTGTGTGCTGGCCTATACGGTGAACAATATGTTCAGTTTTCAGCAGGTGATGAATATTTCAACGGTGTTTGTGATTATGGGGATTGGAGAGAATTTGCGGCGTTCAGCCCGTGATTGAACTAGTGAAAGTTAATTTGAGGTCTCCGCTCCGCTCCGGTCGGTCCAGGCCGAGGTTCCCCGGACCTCGTGAGGTCTCCGCTCCGCTTCGGTTGGTCCAGGCCGAGGTCCCCCGGACCTCGTGGACCCTCTGCACCCGAACGGTGTGTCCGAACCAGTTAGAGGTCGTAAGTTTGAATAGTTGCAAGAACAAAAATACTCCCTCACACATGTGTGAGGGAGTATTTTTAGTCGTCGCGACAAGATTCGAACTTGCGACCTCTGCGTCCCGAACGCAGCGCTCTACCAAACTGAGCCACGCGACGATGTGAACATTAATTGCGTCAACATTAAAATAATAAATAAAAACCCATTGATTGTCAAGCAAAAAACGAATATGATAGAAGAAAAAGTTGCAAAAACGATAAAATCACGAAATCAAGAGAGGAAATTCTATGTATAATACAATCGTTACATTGAAAAAAGGAGAGGGCAGAACTCTGAAAGCCGGGGGGATGTGGGTCTTTGACAATGAGATCGCATCCATTATGGGAGATTTTGAGAATGGTGATATTATAGCTATCCATGATTTTGACGGCTACTTCATGGGATATGGCTATATTAACACCAACTCCAAGATCACGATCCGTCTGTTGGCGCGCAGGAAGGATACGGTGATCGATGAGGCATTTTTTGAACAGAGGGTACGGGATGCCTGGAATTACCGCAAGGAGACCATCGATACCTCTAGCTGTCGTCTGATCTTCGGAGAGGCGGATTTCCTGCCGGGTATTGTCATTGATAAATTCTCGGATGTATTGGTAGTGGAATCTCTGGCATTGGGAATCGATAAGTGGAAGCTTGTAATCATTGATGCTTTGAAGAAAGTACTGGCGGAGGATGGCATTACCATCCGCGGTGTCTACGAGCGGAGCGATGCCAAGGTACGCTTACAGGAGGGGATGGAGCGTTACAAGGGCTTCATCGGCGAACCGTTTGACACGAAAGTAGAGATTGTGGAGAACGGTGTGCATTACATGGTGGATGTAGAGGACGGACAGAAGACTGGATTTTTCCTGGATCAGAAGAATAACCGTGCCGCCATTCATCGTTTCTGTAAGGATAAAAAGGTGCTGGACTGCTTCACACACACCGGCTCCTTTGCATTGAACGCGGGAATTGCCGGAGCGAAGAGTGTTCTGGGTGTGGATGCTTCTCAGCTGGCTGTGGATCAGGCAACAGAAAATGCGAAGCTGAACGGACTGGAAAATACGGTAAGCTTCCGATGTGCGGATGTCTTCGAGTTATTGCCGGAGCTGGAATCACAGGGCGAGAAATATGATGTGGTGATCCTGGATCCGCCCGCTTTTACCAAGTCCCGCAATTCCATCAAAAATGCCGTAAAAGGATATCGTGAGATCAATCTTAGGGGCTTAAAGTTGGTGAAAGACGGTGGATTCCTGGTAACTTGTTCCTGCTCCCATTTCATGGATCCGGAGCTTTTTGCCAAAACAATCCGGGAAGCTTCTCATGGTGCGCATAAGCGTCTCCGCCAGGTAGAATTCAAGACACAGGGCCCGGATCATCCGATCCTGTGGGCAGCGGACGAGAGCTATTACCTCAAGTTCTATATCTTTCAGGTCGTTGATGAACGCTAGACATCCGTCTGGAGAAGTAAGCGGCTGAAAGTGGCGGAAATGCTTGATTTACAAGGGTTCGAACGTGTTTGGTGATAAGCTTGCAAACCTCGTAAAGTATTGCAAAATATCGTATCACAGTGGTATAAAGTGGTAAGTCTGAGTGGTAACTATGAAATGATAATGATATCAGAAAAGGTTATATGTTCGCTCTTCATTATGTTAAAATGAAACATGAATTAACGGCAGACTAACGACAGACTAACAATGATATAATTGTAATGCCAAAATAGGTGTGATATTATTACTATGGCAATCGAAACAGAGATGTTCCGGTTGCTTTTTTTATGCCATGAAAGGGTGAATTTGATGGAATTATCTATGAGAGAGAAAGAGCTGTTAATTAGTGTCTGCTGATTAAGTATCTATCTGCAGCTTCCAGCTCTTACATCTGTTCCAGTCATGCCAGAAGCGGAACAGATGCAAAAGAGCGTAAAGTATTCGCCGCTGAATCCTGAACAGATTCGTCACGAATACAGATAATGCGATAGAAGTCAACTGCGTTTCTTCCAGTTTTGTGGTAATGCAGCTCATACCATAACAGCGTTTGATCAGACTTAAGGTGCGCTCCACTTCGATTCTATCGGTATTATCCTGATACTCCTGTTTCTTATCAACTTTTGTTGTAGCGCTTGGTCTGCCCAGCTTTGGACCTGATAACCGGATTCCATGTTCCTTGCAATAGTTCCTGGTTTCCCTGGTCCGGTATATCTGATCTGCCAGGACCCGTTCCAGATAATAACCGGTACGCTCTCTGAATCGTTCTATTGCTTCAATCAGGCAGGTGCTCTCGTTGTATGCCTCGAAAGATATTTTTTCGATACGCCCATAACCTTCGCTGTCAAGACTGAGATCAAATTTTGCACCAAATTCAACAGGTGCTTTGACCTTGTGCTTCCTGCTCTTAGCAAATGCAAGATACTCTTTTCTGGCACGTTTGCGATATCTTCTTGGCAACTTAAGACCATAGCACTTACAAAAACAGTAAAAACAGTAAATCATGGTCTCCAGTTTTTCTCTTGCTTCATTCAAAGGTGAGATATCCTGCGGATAACGTATGTTTGCAGGCGCACAGGTTGCATCAAAGGCTGGTTGAAATCAAGGAAGGAATGCTGTAAAGTCAGTAAAATCAAGTGTTTGCAACTTAATTGAATAAATTCTATTTGAAATACTTGACAGAAATAGTTAAATGAGTTAGTGTATAACTATAAGTAATGACATTATGATGTAAGCATATAACAACAATATGAAAAAGAAACTTGTGATGGGGTGTTTCGCATCAGATAAAAATGGCAAGTAGATGTGGAGACCAACGATGAAAAGTCAAGCATAAATTATACAGACCTCCTAGTCGAGGTTAAATTCTACATTGTCGGTCATCATCTTCCAGATGATTCTGACGAGTTTACCGGCGCAGTGCCCAAGGGCATTGCAGTGCACCGTTGATTCAAGACCGATGATGATGTTGTCCTTGTCATCACAGATGGATGTAAGGTTAGATTCCAACAGACTGAATCCATCACCGTCATTTGTAAATTTGAACGGCTCCATGAGAATTACGCCATCTGAGCTGATAGCTGGGGCAAAGTGGTTGAGTTTGGCAATGTCAATGCCTACATAAATCATGAGGTTGTGCCTCCCTTTCATAAAGTCTGATACCATGATATTCATCAGCGATTATCCTCGTAGACTTGATTGAAATAAGTACTTCCGAGCGAGAACCCATTGCAACATCGAGCAGATAAACAATTCAGATAAAGGTAGCGGCAATACGCTCCAGTCGAGTAGTCGAAGCTACAGGAAAAATCAAAAGTCCATAGTATTTGAATGTATTAAACCACGATACAAAAAATATAAAAAGAAGGGAGAATGTGTGATGATTCCCTCTAGGAATTATCATACAAATAAAAAATGAACAGTTTTGTATATGACATACCGGTAAAAGTATATTTTGGAGAAAATCAGCTGAGCCATCTTGGGGAAGAACTGAGTAGATATGGGAAAAGAGTGCTTCTGACTTACGGAGGAGGCTCCATCAAAAAGACAGGGTTATATGACGCAGTTGTTTCGGAAATCAAAAAAGCCGGACTGGAGTTTTATGAACTGTCCGGTATTGCACCAAATCCGAGGATTGAGTCAGTGCGGGAAGGGGTGGAGATCTGTAAGAGAGAAAACATTGATGTACTGCTTGCCGTAGGCGGCGGTTCTACTCTGGACGCTACTAAATGGATGGCGGCAGGAGCCTGCGTGGAACATGACCCCTGGGAATTTTTTAGCCAATGGGCGCCTGTGGAAAAAGCCCTTCCTGTGCTGACCGTTCCGACCCTTGCGGCTACCGGTTCAGAAATGGATGCGGGAGGCGTGATCAGCAATCCTGAAACGCAGGATAAGATTGGAAGGGTTGCCAAACCGTTGCTCCCAAAAGTATCCTTTCTTGACCCTACAAATACCTATACGGTAAGTCCTTATCAGACGGCCTGCGGCGCTGCTGATATGATGTCACATATCATGGAAGTGTATTTCAATATGGAGACAGACCTGTATATGCTGGACTGCTTTATGGAAGGAATGATGAAAACCATCATCAAGTATGCGCCGATTGCCATGAAAGAGCCGGAGAATTATGAGGCAAGGGCAAACCTGATGTGGACATCCTCCTGGGCGATTAATGGTTTTACACATGGAGGAAAACAGCAGGAGTGGAGCTGCCATCCCATGGAGCATGAGCTGTCTGCAATCTACGATATTACCCATGGCTTGGGACTTGCCATACTGACGCCCCGTTGGATGGAGTATTGCCTGGATGAGACAACGGTTTCTAAATATTATCAGTTCGGCGTGAATGTATTCGGAATTGACGCCTCCTTAGAGCCGATGGCAGTTGCAAAGGAAAGCATAGAATGGCTGTCGAAGTTTTTCTTTGAAACATTAGGATTAAAGAGAACCTTTACGGAAGTGGGGATCGAGAAGAAGAACTTTGCGGTGATGGCGAAAAAAGCTTGCGGAGGAGATGTACTTCTTGGATTTAAACCACTGAGACAGCAGGATATTGAGCAGATTTTTGAGATGTGTCTGTAAAAGTAAAAAGCAGTGGATAGAAGATTTCGGATAAGCTTTGGTTATGGATTTCATTAGCAATCCATTTTGCTTCAGACAGAAAAAAGAAAATAAAACTGTATAAATTTGATTTTATTTGAAATACTTGACAGAAATAGTTAAATGAGTTAGTGTATAACTATAAGTAATGACATTATGATATAAGTATATAACAACAATATGAAAAAGAAACTTGTGATGGGGTGTTTTGCATCAGATAAAAAATGACAAGTAGATGTGGAGGGTAGAAATGAAGGCATTAAGTGTAGATCAAAATGGGAAGCTTGAAGTATGTGATGTTCCAAAGCCGGTCTATGGAGATTGCCAGGCTCTTGTGAAAACGTTGAGTTGTGGTGTCTGCAATGGGACAGATATGAAATTAATTCATGGTTCATTTAAAAACATGACGCATTATCCAATGCTTTTAGGACATGAAGCAGTTGGACAGGTTGTTGAAAAGGGAAAGTATGTTACAAGCTTTGAAATTGGAGATATTGTGCTGCTCCCATTTTTATATGGTGATGTAGGGAAATATTCTTCAGGATGGGGTGCATATGCAGAGTATGGGATTGTAGGAGATGCAAAGGCCTATATTTCACATGGTATGGGACCTGGAACAAAGGAGTTTGATGACAGCTTTTACGCACAGACAGTCATCAAACCAGAGTATGGTCTTACTGCAGTTGAAGCATCTATGATAGTGACTTTCCGAGAGGTGTTAAGTGCCATCAGGAGATTTGGATTTCAAGCTAATCAAGATGTCGTGATTTTTGGTGCTGGACCTGTAGGACTATGTTTTACTCGCTTCTGTAAGTTGCTTGGGATGCGCACAGTAATTACTATTGATATTTCAGACGACAAAACGGAACAAGCGCGCAACATGGGAGCTGATATAGTAATTAATAGTTCTAAAGAAGATGTAGAGGCGATGGTTTTGAAATATTTGCCGGAAGGGGCAGATTATGTAGTAGATGCAGTGGGAATTAACCAATTGCTGAATCAGGGAATGCGACTGATAAAATATAATGGAAAAGTATGCGGATATGGTATTTCTCCAAAACTTGGAATGGATCTGGATTGGAGTGATGCACCTTACAACTGGCAGTTACATTTTGTGCAATTTCCAAGAAAGAAAGAAGAGGCAGAAGCACATTCTCAGATTATGGCCTGGATTGCAGCGGGTGCATTAAAACCAAGTGATTTTATATCAAATGTTTTTGAATTCGACCATATTTTAGATGCATTTGGGCTTGTAGAAAAGCGCTTACCAGATACAAAAAAAGTGGTAATTCGATATTCTTAAACTGGAATTATACTGTCTATTATACAAGAAGAGGAGAAAATGATGAAGATATCAAAATTATTCATGACATTACCTGAAGCATATGCGTGTACACCTGATGGCATGGAAATTGATAGATATGGAAATTTAATATTATCTTGTCCTAATTATGCGGATGAACATATGTCTGGATGTGTGCTTAGAATCACGAAAGATCGACGCGTAGAAAAGTGGTTTGATGTTCCTGTTCATCCGGAAACAGGTGTTGCAAGAAATATGGGGATCGCTTTTGACAGTAATTGGAATATATATTTGTGTGACAATCAGGGATGGTCAGAACGACCTGAGCTTCTTTATAAGGGAAGAGTTTTGAAGTGTGAGGTTGATGACGCGGGAAATATTAAAAAAACAACTGTGATTGCAGATCACATGGAACATCCAAATGGAATCAGAATACGCGGTGAGTATATGTACGTGACGCAAAGTTATCTTCACCCTGTTAAAGATCCATCTGGTAAACTTGTAAGCTGTGTATATCGTTTTCGCCTGGATGAACATGATATTGATATCACAAACACACTTGAAGATCCACATATTTTGACCACCTTTATTACACAAAATCCGGAAACTCAATATGGCGCAGATGGGATTGCTTTTGATAGTGCAGGAAATTTATATGTTGGAAATTTTGGTGATGGGGAGGTATGGAAACTCGTTTTGAATCAAGATGGGTCTCTAAAGGAAAAGAGTCTCTTTGCCAAAAATCCAGAAGAACTCAAAAGCACGGACGGTATGGTGTTTGATGAAAATGGAAATCTCTATATCGCAGATTTCTGTGCAAATGCGATTGTAAAAGTAACAAAGGATGGATATGTTTCACGTCTGGCTCAGAGCCCGGATTGTGATGGGCTGGATGGAGGTCTTGATCAACCTGGGGAGCCGATTATATATGATGGAAAAATTGTAGCATCTTGTTTTGACCTTGTAACAGGACCGGGAAAGGTGAATACAGCACATGAAATGCCGGCAACTTTAGCGGAGGTAGATATTTCGTGAAATATTTGATGGCACATGACTTGGGTACAAGCGGAAATAAAGCAACCCTGTATGATTGTGATGGAGTATTAATAGGCTCCTGCGTGGAGAGTTATGTGGTCAGTTACCCTAAAGATACATGGGCGGAAGTAAATCCAATTGATTTGTGGCGGGCAGTTTGTAATTCAACAAAACAGTTGTTAGAAAAAACAGGTATAAAGGCAGAGGATATTGCTGCAGTTAGTTTTTCTGGACAGATGATGGGATGTCTGGTGGTTGATCAGGACGGAGTGCCGCTCAGACCTATGATGATATGGGCTGATACACGCAGTGTTAAGCAGGAACAATTTATGAAGGATGCCATTGGAGAAAAACGTGGTTATCAAATTACTGGACACCGCTTAAGTGCATCATATAGTGCTGCTAAGCTATTATGGATTAAGGAAAATGAACCGCAGATTTATGATAGAGCATATCGTATGCTTCAAGCAAAAGATTACATTATTTATCGACTGACAGGCCAGTTTGTGACAGACTTAAGTGATGCATCAGGAACAAATTTGTTAGATATTGAAAAACAAACTTGGTCGACTGAATTGATCCAGGCATTTCAAATTCGGGCAGAATTACTTCCTGAATTGCATAGTTCTTCCGATATTGCTGGTACAGTCACAAAACAGGCAGCGAAAGAAACTGGATTGATTGAGGGGATGCCAGTTGTAATTGGTGGCGGAGATGGTTCTTGCGCCTGTGTTGGAGCAGGTGTTGTTCGTAAAGGAAAAATTTATAATGTACTAGGGTCGTCATCTTGGATTAGTATGGCATCTGATCATCCTTTCTATGATGATCAGATGAGAACCTTTAACTGGATACATCTGGATCCAAAATTATATACACCATGCGGGACAATGCAGACTGCTGGAATGTCTTATGCCTGGTATCGAGATGCTTTTTGCCAATTAGAGAGAAAAATTGCTCATGAAGAACAGAAAGATTTTTATATGTTGTTAGAGCAGGGAATTAGTAGTTCGCCTCCGGGTGCAAACGGGTTATTGTATTTGCCATATTTATTGGGAGAGCGTTCTCCAAGATGGAATGTGGATGCTAGAGCGGCATTTATAGGAATTGGAATTTCTACTTCAAAGGAGGATATGTTGCGTTCTGTATTGGAAGGAGTAGGATATAATCTGAGGGTCATTCTTGAACTTTTAGAGCAGATACAGCCTGTGAAAACCATAACAATGATAGGCGGTGGTGTAAAGAGCATGGTCTGGAGACAAATTCTATCGGATATATACGGAAAAAAACTTGAATTTCCACAATATCTGGAGGAAGCTACATCTATGGGGGCTGCAATCTGTGCGGGTGTTGGTATAGGAATATTTGCAGATTATAGTGTTGCTGAAAAGTGGAACATGGTACAATCATATCAAATTCCGAAACAACAAAATGTGCAATTGTATGAGGAACTGTATCGGGTTTTTAACAAAAGCTATGAAAGTCTCAAAGATGTTTTTGGAGAATTGGGAACCTTTAGAAGAAACAACACGAATAATCAATAATATATAAAAATAAGGATGAGTACACATGGAAGCGGTAAAATTAGATAACTTTTTAAAGGTAGATAAGGGAATACCTGTTCCTCTTTACTATCAGATAAAACAGGGTATACTACAGGCGATTCAGGAGGGTGCTTTAAAAGTAGAGGATATGATTCCGACGGAAGCAGAATTATGTGAAATCTGTGGTATTAGCAGACCGACGATTCGTCAAGCGTTGGGTGAACTGGTATCGGAAGGTTATCTTTATCGACTGAAGGGAAAGGGTACATTTGTTTCCAAGACAAAAATAGATGCAAGATTTCTGAATAAATTGCAGGGATTCAATCAGGAAATGTTGGAAAAAGGTTTGAAACCATCTACTAAGGTGATTAATTTTTCGTGTGTTCCCGGAAGGGAAGATATTAATGCAAAAATGAAGCTTGAAGCAACAGAACCGTTATTTTATCTTGAGCGAATCAGATATGCAGATGATGAACCGTTGGTATATGTGGAAACCTATTTTCCATATCGGCAATTCCAGATGCTGACGAATGTGGATTTTAATCAGAGTTCTTTGTATCAAAGTATGAGAGATCTTGCACAGGTAGAGGTTACAAGAGTACAGCGTGTGCTTGAAGCGGTAAATGCTGAAAAACGAGATGCAGATTTACTTGGTATTCCGAAAGGAAAAGCAATGGTAAGAGTGCAAACAGTAGGTTTTACAAAAGAGGGAAGGGCAGTAGAGTATTCCGTGGCAAGATACCGAGGTGACAGAAACAGCTTCAGTATCGAGTTACAGGTATAGATTTCATACGGAATATACGACAGCGTTTTCAAAAATAAAAATAAATGAAAGTGGCTGTCGAAATATTTAATTATATATGTAATGACATAAATATGTTAATACAGGAGGAAAGAAGATGGAAAACATAAAATCAGAAAAGGTTTTAACAGCAAAGGAATTGGCCTCATATTTTGACCATACCCTTTTGCGGGCAAATGCAACAGTTTCAGAGTTTAAGAAGTTGTGTGATGACAGTAAACGATACGGTTTTTGCATGGTAGCTATTAATCCTGCTCCAGTAAAGCTGTGTAAAACGTTTTTAGCGGGCAGCCAGGTTCATGTAGGAGCTGCAATAGCTTTTCCACTTGGACAGACAACTTTGGAAGATAAGCTGTCTGAGACCAGAAATGCGATTAAGAATGGTGCGGATGAAATAGATTATGTTGTGAATCTGACCAAACTGAAAGCAGGTGATACGGCATATATTGAAAGTGAAATGGCAAGAATAACGGATATTTGCAGAGAATTTAGTGTTGTATCTAAGGTGATTTTTGAGAATTGCTATTTAACAGAAGATGAAAAGAAAACACTTTGTCATATTGCCACAAAGGTAAAGCCTGATTTTATTAAAACGTCTACGGGTTTTGGAACCGGAGGTGCAACGTTTGAGGATGTTGCGCTGATGAAACGGGAAACTGAAGGAAGTGGGGTAAAAATCAAGGCAGCCGGAGGGATTCGTACCTTAAAGACAGCGTTAGAAATGATAAATCTTGGAGTAAGTAGAATAGGATCTACTTCAAGTGTTGCCATTATGGAAGAATATATGGCTAATTCGCCATTATTATAAAATACATTAAAAAAGCATTCAAAGGAGGATACTGGTATGAGAAAAAAGTTTTTAGGATGTGCATTAGCGACAGCTCTAAGCGTATTGGGGCTTGTTGGATGTGGTGCAGGTGACACTGAGACCGTTACATCGGCAGATTCGGCAGCTGAGGTGCAGGTATCAGATAAAACCGAAACCGAGGAAACCGATGCAGCACAAAAGGAAATCACTTGGGCAACATGGGGAAATGAAGGAGAACTAAAACGGTTTGAAGCACTAAATGAAGCATTTATGGAAGCAAATCCGGATGTTAAAGTGAATTTTATTCCAATTCCAAATAATGGATATTCAGATAAACTTCTCGCAATGATTGCAAGCGGAACTGAACCGGATCTTTATTATGTTGCGGACGGTAATTATCATAGTCTGGCATTGGGAGGAAAATTAGAACCCTTGGACAGCTATATTGAGAACGACGAAAATATTAATAAAGATAATTTCTTTTCAAATCTGCTGACTTATCTGACAGTTGATGGACAGTTGTATGGCTTGCCGACAGATTGTGCACCTCGGGCATTGTATTATAACAAAACAATGTTAAAAGAGCTTGGATTGGAAGATCCGAATGAACTTGAGGAGCAGGGAAAATGGGATATCAATGCCTTTGAAGAAATGGCAGGCAAGATTAAAGATGCAGGAAAAATTGCGCTGGTGCTGGATAACAATCAGGAATCAAATATTTGCTGGTTTAGATCAAGTGGTGCAACTATGTATGATGAAAATGGAAAATGTATTATTAATAGTCCGGAATCTGTTGCAATCTATACAAAGATGCAGAATATGATCAAAGATGGGAAAGTACAGTGGAATGGCAATTCTAAAATAGATGCCAACGGTTTATTCATGGGACAACAGCTTGCGTTTGTAGAAGCAGGAAGATGGCTGATGCCGCTTTTTAAAGACATAAAGGACTTTGAATTTGATATTTGTCCGATACCTAAAGGTCTTACGGGAGAACGTACAGCATGCCTTAGTTCTATTCCGCTTTGTATGTCATCCAATTCAAAGGATAAAGAAACTGCGTGGAGATTTTTGAGCTATTTCGTTGGAGAAACTGGACAGACATTACGACTGAAGGATTATGGAAACTGCATTCCGTCTATGGATTTGCCAGGTCTGGATGAAGCGACGTTCATGAATGAAGCTTTACCGGAACATAAAGAAGTCTGGCAGAAATATCGTGCAGAGGGTGTGCGTGGATATGTGGAAGATTCCCTGCATCCCGAAACAGCCAATGTACTTTCTGATGCAGAGGATGAGATGTTTGCTAATTTTGCAGATGTACAAACAACCTTACAGAGCCTGCAGGATCAGATAAACCAAATTGTCAGTCAGTAAGAAGAATATACTTGAGTGCCGGAATGCGAAGGATGAGGGAATCATGCTTCGGTTCCGGTACTCAGGGAAAACAGGACTGTTATGAATATCATCAGGGAAGGACTGAGGTCAATATGAGGCAAAAAAAACGCGATGGTATCTGGGGATACATTTTTATTGCACCGCAGGTAATTGGCTTACTACTATTTTCCATTATTCCGATTATTTGTGTTTTCTATTTTAGCTTTTGTAAATGGGATGCAATTTCAGAGCCGGTTTTTGTTGGAATTCAGAATTATATTACAGAATTTCATGACCCGGCATTTTATAAAGCTATTGTAAATACACTGAAATATTCACTCATTTATATACCAGGGAATGTTGTGTTTGCATTGCTGATTGCAACAGCAATTCAGCATATCAAAGGCAAGGTCGGATATAGATTGATTTTCTTTTTGCCAATTGTTGCAAGCTCAGTTGGGGTATCAATGATATGGTTATGGATTCTGGAACCAAATTGTGGAATCCTGAATTATTTTTTGGAATGTATTAAACTTGGACGGGTCAATCTTCTCGGAGATACAAAAACTGTAATGTTAACAATTGGATTAATAGGAATCTGGTGCAATCTTGGATATAATGTTGTCATTTATATTGCTGGACTGGAAGGAGTGTCACGTGTATATTATGAGGCAGCCATGGTTGATGGCGCAAGTGCGTGGACAAGATTTATTCGAATTACACTTCCGATGATGTCTCCCACCATATTCTTTACATTTATTATGACAATGATTGCAAGTTTTAAAGTGTTTGATTTGGCATATGTAATGACAGAAGGAGGACCAGCAAAGGCGAGCTATGTGTTTGTAATGCACATTTATGATTACGGGTTCAAATTATTTAAAATGGGCCAAAGTTGTACTGCGGCAGTTATATTTTTCATGGCATTGCTTGGAATGACAGTATTCCAAAATGTTGTTTCAAAAAGGTGGGTGAACTATGAAAGCTAAAAGTAAAAAAGTGTTTTCGATTATAAAACATATAATACTTATTACAATTTGTATTATAATGATATTCCCGTTTTATTGGATGATAGCAACTGCATTTAAAGATACCTATGCGGTATATGAGTATCCACCCAAAATTTTCCCGAATCCATTGGTGGTTTCCAATTTTGGAAAGGTTTGGGAATTACTTCCGTTTGGACAGGCATTTGTGAATAGCATAAAAATTGTATTGACTGTAGTGGTGATTCAACTTTTAACAGCTTCAATGGCTGCCTTTGCGTTTGCAAAGTTGCAATTTAAATTCCGTGAACTGATTTTCCTTTTAGTGCTTGCAACGATGATGATTCCCGAACAGGTAATTATGATTCCACTGTTCCAGATGTTTCAAAAAGTAGGTTTGATAGATACTCATCTGGGTCTGATTCTTCCGACGGCATTCTGTTACCCTTTTGGTATATTTATGCTTAGACAGTTTATTATGGGCTTGCCGGATTCAATTATGGAGGCTGGAAAAATAGATGGATGTTCATATCCTGGAATCTTTTTCAAATTGACTCTTCCTTTGATTAAACCTGCGCTGAGTTCTCTGTTTATCTTTTCGTTTTTGCAGAATTGGAACAGTTTTTTGTATCCTATGTTATTTTTAAATTCACAGGAGAAGTTTACCCTTCCCTTGATGCTGAATACGTTTAAAGGATTATATTTTACGGATTGGCCGGTGCTTATGGCAGCGTGCAGTATCGTAATATTGCCAGTTGTACTGGTGTATTTATCTGCGCAGAAATATATTATAGAAGGAATAGCAATGACAGGTATCAAAGGCTGATTATATCATTTTGGAAGCTTTGAACAGTATAAGCTGCAAAATTATTTTTGATATGTTTAGAAAGAAGGAAATGAATGGAAATAAACAGAAGACCTAAAAGCCTGAATTTTGCAGATGCAGCAGAACCATGTTTGCGGCATATGACACTCAATTATGATGCGGATCATGATTATGTTCCTTATGTAGGAGTAACACTTGGAGAGAAAAAACCGCATTTTGTTCATCATCGCCTAGATTGGAGTGAGGTATTGCCCTATGCGATTTATGGAGAAATATGTGCTCGCGATCTCTGTGGAAGTCAGGAGGGATTAGAAATAGAAAAAAAGCAACGTGAACTGTTTTTACGTCAGATATCACCGTTGGATTTCCTGATTCACAGCAGTTCTTCCCCATGGAGCCAGTCTTATAAAATGTGCCTGTGGGAGCAGTCGAGAGCTTTACATGCACTTTTATATTGGTATATGGAAGAACAAGATGAGCGATTGGTTCATATCATGAAAAAAATGGTCGATACTTTATTCCATATGTCCCATCAATTTGGAAATCAGCGGATGTTTGCCCCTGAGGTTATTCGTGATATCGGAATGGGAGCGATTGCCTTGGGAGAAATCATAGATCCTTTACTCAAATTTGATGAACTGTTTGGAGATGAAAATGCAAGGACGCTTGGTGTGGGGCTTGCTTATTACTGTACAGACTTATCAACTGGTTTTTTTGATGAGAATGGAGATGTTGTTGGAAATCAGTTGTATCGATCTGGTATCTCAATATTGAGTGGGGTTTTACGAGCTGCAAGGCTTACGCAGGACGCTTCGTTATTTGCAAGAGGAAAGCAAATACATGATCGATTGTCCTCTTATGTAACGAGATATGGTTCAACACCATGTACAGAGCCGGCGTGCAGCAATATGGAATTGATATACAGTGCAATTCACCTTGCAGAAACAGTGGATGCCTCATATTATGAGCAGATTGATCGTTATGTCAGAAATCAGACAAAAGAAGCACAATTCCTGACAAAAAGTGAGTGGCATCGTGAACTAGCCCATGAAGGAAGGATTACAGGCGAGGAATTCCGCTGGGTTTTCGGAAATTATTCAGATACATTAGATACCTTACCATATGACTATTATGGTGATGATGTGCTCGATAAGAGTGAAGGAGGCTTCCTGTGGACAGATTTTTCTGAACATCGTTTTGTTCCGGCCTCTTTGATGCTGTGCTGTTCTGGTCATGCAATGCGAAGTTTCCATTTGGTAGCAGAAAAAATGATTCATCCTACCATTCAGGGCTTTGATGTTAATTTTCATTATTCATTTGAAAATGAGTATGCGGAGTTGATTAGTTATGAACCGTTTGAAGGAAAATTTGTAGTTATTCCTAAAAAATGTACGCAGAAAATACGGGTGCGTATTCCAGAATATTGGGAAAAAACAAAATTACAGATATTTTCTGAAGGTGCGGAGATACTATTTAAAATAGAAGGAAACTATGTGGTCATTCAGAATGCAGAGGCAGGACAGGAGATTCAATTTAAATATCCGTTGGAAAGTTATATTACCGAAGAGAATGTTTACCGAAATATAAATTCTATTCCTTGTTTTCAGTTCAAGGTACGAGTTGAATGGAAGGGAAATACAGTAATTCGATTGTTGGATCACTGCTCTGAGAATCCTAAAATGATTTATAAACATGTATCCAATGATTACATATACGGTGGGAAACCATTAAAAGTTTCCGGGCATATAAATTGGTAAAAAATTAGATTCATATTCAAAAGGAGAATAATATCCAAACAGAATGGAACGATTTCGGATCAATCATCGAAGGAGGAAACTCCGCAGCACCTTCCGATAGCGGAACTGATGTGTGAAGCAGCCGAAAAATTTGAAAAAAAATAGGAAAATATTGAAATGAAAAAAATGACAGACACATTTAAGCTGAATAATGGGTATGAGATACCCTGTGTGGGTTTTGGCACATGGCAGACGCCAGACGGGGACACAGCCATAAAAGCAGTCAGCGAAGCAATCAGGGCAGGATACTGTCATATTGATACGGCGGCCTGCTATGGAAACGAAACCAGTGTTGGAAAAGGGATTAAAGTTTCCGGTGTGGAACGAAGCCGTCTTTTTGTTACAGGCAAGGTTTGGAATTCCGACAGAGGTTACGGGAAAACGATGGTTGCTTTTGAAAAAACGATGGCTGACCTTGAACTGGATTATCTGGATTTGTATTTGATCCACTGGCCGGCTTCTTCCACACAGTTTGAGGATTGGGAACAGATCAATCTTGAAACGTGGAGAGCCATGACAGAGCTATATAAAGCGGGACGAATTAAGGCAATCGGCGTATGTAATTTCTTGCCGCATCATTTAAAGGCGCTTATGGAAACGGAAGTTCAGCCGATGGTAAACCAGATTGAATTCCATCCGGGACAGATGCAGGAGGAAACGGTTTCTTACTGCAAAGATCATAACATCATTGTTGAGGCATGGAGCCCTCTTGGAACAGGGCGGATGTTAAGCAATGAGATGCTGAAAAGTATTGCTGCGAAATATGGCAAATCTGCAGCACAGCTTTGTATCCGCTGGTGCCTGCAAAACGGCATCCTGCCGCTTCCAAAGTCTGTGACTCCGTCCCGAATCATCGAAAATGCGGATGTGTTTGATTTTGAGATTACAAACGAGGATATGGAAGCAATAAACGGGATGGAATACTGCGGAGGCTCCGGCCTGCATCCGGACAAGGTCGATTTCTAAAACTATGGGCGGGCTTGATTTTACAATTTACACAAAAGAAGATTTGAAGGAAGCGGTTCAGGCATTGGGCTTTCTCCCTCTTTTTGCGAATGAAATTCAGGACTTTTCCATAGAAGAACACACGGTTCCGAAAGCCTGGTTTTCGGACTTTGCAAATTTCCGTAGGGATGGGTATGATTTCGATGCACTGTATGATGATGGGCTTGCCAATTACCGGGATAAGGAACTATATGAGCTTCTGGAAAGGGAATCCCCTATCCTGTCAGGAGAACTGAAAAGGAAAGGAAATTATAGGAAGCTTCCTGTATACTTTAAAGAGTAAAGGGAATTGACCCAAAAGAATACCTCAAGTAAATTTAGATTATTACTGACCGGCCAGTTAGTAAAATCTAAAAACACAAGAGGTTTTCAAGATGAATGTTAAATCAAGAAGAACAAAAAACAAGTAAATGTAGAAAATCAGGCAATTAATCTTTTGTCAAAAGAGGAACTGGACAAGAAAATAGAGGTGGTAGAAAAAGAACTGAGATCCTATACATGGAGAGAATTGGAAGCAAACGGTAAATTTGCCAAGAACGATAAACTCTCTTTCATTACGGATGACATGCTTATAGTAGGATGCGATATAGGCAGTGAGACTCATTATATCAGGGCAATTGATGTCCGAGGAAGGGAGTTAAGTCGAGGAGCATTTGAATTCAGCAATACTTCAGAAGGTTTTGAGAATGCCAAGGCATGGGTGCTGGCACTTGCGGCAAAACACGATAAAAAACAGATAGTACTTGGTCTTGAACCAACAGGTCACTACTGGTTTGCATTGGCTGCATGGATGATTTCAAACGGAATCAGCGTTGTCCAGGTAAATCCATATGCCGTAAAGCAGAGCAAAGAAATCGAAGATAATAGCCAACTCAAGCAGTAAAGCATGAGTCTTTCCGCAAGATGCACAACGAACTCTGCAGATACGGAAGCCCAGCCTGTCACCCGGCACTTTGATGTGGCGGTGATAATAAGCATGAACAGACAGGCATCCTGCCTGACCGCAGGAGCATCTGAGCCGATGAAACTGGAGATTTGCGATTACATTATTATAAAAATCTGGAGTTATAGGATTGTTTTCTTCGACGTAAAGAGTTATCATAGTCTTGCTTTAAACACACGGGCATTGCCGGTGCGTTGAGGGTTGAGGCAGGAAACCAAACTTTGGTCGGGGCGGTTCCTGCTTCTTTTGTCTCAATAGTTGCAAGGCTATGATAATACAAGAAAACACTGTGCTATTTGCCAAACAACGGAAAAGCGATATACGAATTTCATCCACCAAAAAGCAAAGCAGGGAAAAGAAATATCCCTATGTCAAAGCAGGTAAAGGAAGTATTGCAGGAGCAAAGAATATGGCATGAGGATGTGACAACAAGATTTCAACCACAACAGGGATTTGAGGATTTGGTGTTTACAAGTAAGACAAACCGCCCTATCCATGAAAGCAATATCCGAAGTTCAATTGAATATATAGTTGACCGTATCAATGCTCAAAACCCGACAGAAAAATTTGAGAGATTTACACCACATTGTTTAAGACATACTTTTGCAACAAATTGTATTGCAAAGGGTATGCGTCCAAAGACTTTGCAGAAATTACTCGGTCATAATTCGTTACAAATGACAATGGACTTGTACTGTCATGTACTGGATGAAACACTCAAAGAGGAGATGTCTATCATAGCAGAAATGGTGTAAAAATGGTGTAGTAAGTTATAGAGTGGGCTTGAAAATCCTTTAAATACAGGCTTTTCAGCCCTCACATATGAAGTTCTATATCTTCCAGGTGGTTGATGAAAAGTAGAAGTGGAAAATAGTGAAAAAATAGTGAAATAATAATGGAAAAAGTCCTCCTTTTTGGATATAATAATATTTGAAAGGGAGGCTTTTTTATATGATTAAAGTGACTTTAACGAATGAAATTTTAAGATATATTACAGAAATTGAGCAGAACAGATATAAAGTTTCGTCAGTCAAGCTCTCCAAAACAGTTATGAATAAGCTTCGCAAAAATTCAAAGAAAAAAAGTTCGTATGCCTCGAACAAGATAGAGGGAAATCCCTTGTCGGAAAAACAGGTGAACGAAGTAATAGAAAGTGATGAAAGAAAGCATTATCTGAAACCGGAGCAGGAAGTCCGGAATTATTTTTTGGCGTTGAATTATCTCGAAGAAAAGGTAAAGAATAAAGAAAAATTTTCCAAGAAACTTATTTTAGATGTACAGAAACTGGTGGAAAAGGGGGCGTCCAAAGAAAAAATAGGTCTCAGAGGACCTATGCCGCCCGGAGTTCTGTTTGCAGTGTATGATTCCAAAACAGGGAATCCGGATTATATTCCCCCGGAATATTGTGACATTCCGGGACTTTTGGATGAATTAGTGGAGTATGTAAATACTACGGATGATCACCCTCTGATCGTAGCAGCAGTGGTGCATTATCAATTAGTGACAATACATCCGTTCGAAGACGGCAATGGCAGAACGGCAAGACTGTTATCCGGTTATATTATGGACTTGAACGGTTACGGATTTAATGGAATCGGATCGTTAGAAGAATATTTTGCATACGATATAGATGAATATTATGAATCTATTCAGATGGGACTTCCGGCATTGTATTATTCCGGAAGAGAGAATCCTCCGCACCCGGAAATCTGGATTAATTATTTTCTGCGAATGGTGAAACTGTATTCGGGAAAAGTCTGTGACTTACAGTTGGCTTCTGAGGAGGAAGATATTGCAGGAAGTCTATCTTTTCTGAAAGGAAAAGAAAAGGAGCTATTATTGTTTTTAATGAAAAATTATCGGGGAGAGTTTACTCCGATTGAAATTAGCAGAGAATTGTCGGTAACAAATAAAACGGTTATTAACAGACTGACGATGCTGGTAAAAAATGGATTTGTGATTCCTATATTAGTCAATAAGAGAATCCGATCGTATGAATTGAGTGAATTTACCAAAGATCATGAGAAAAAAATTATAAAAGCTATCAGCTAAAAGTCTATATTTTTCAGGTGGTGGATGAAAAGTAAGTGGCTGAAAGTGGCGGAAATGCTTGATTTACAAGGGCTCGAACGTGTTTGGTGATAAGCTTGCAAACTATGTTCGCTCTTCATAATACGGAAATTTGTAGTATAGATGTAGCGTTTTGTGGTATACTATAGAAGAACAAATACCTTTCTGTGAAAGGGAAAGGGGAAAGGATACGCGTATGACAGTTGATAGAAGAGTAAGCAGTATTGAATCCAGTTTCAAAATGGAAAGCATGCCATTTGATGCAGAATGTCGTCAAAGAGTAAGAAATGTCTTAACCAAGAAAGTTTCTGCTACAGATGCAATTTCAGAATTAAATAAGAAATACAGAGTATCCAAGAAGCAGGTTGAAGGATCAAGAGTATGATTATTTCTATGAGGATGAACAGGATGCCAAGTACTGTTATCCGGGAACAAATGTATTAAAGAATAAACTGGATATAAGAGATTTAGATACATTGCATGAGGCTGAAAGAGATTATTCAGCGGTGCGTCAGGCAGAACTCGTAGGTCAAGGCGTTACTGGAGATTTCTCTTTTAAGCATCTTTGTTCTATACATAGGCATTTATTCAGTGATGTATACTCTTGGGCGGGCAAGACGAGAACGGTTGATATTTCCAAAGGAACCGTTTTCTGTTTGGTGCAGTTTATCGAAAGCCAGTTTGATGATTTGTATCGTAAGTTGAAAAAGGAAAATTTCTTAGCTGACATAACCGATAAGGAAGAAATGAGCGAGAGACTAGCCTATTACCTGGGTGAGATTAATATGATCCATCCGTTTAGAGAAGGTAATGGAAGGACTCAGAGAATATACATTGAGCAGTTATGCTTGAACAATGGTAGATTTGAAATTGATTTTACCGATGTTTCAAAAGAAGAGATGATAGCCGCCAGTGTCAGATCGGCAAATGCCAGCAACGATATGCTGGAAAAACTTATTAGTAATTGCCTTGTTGAAAAATAGTTTTAGAGAAGAATGTACGTTCCGCTTTGAGTGTAAAAACTGATCTTTGAACTGACCATAGGCTAACGATAGACTAACAGCGTACTAACGAGGAACTAACAAATTTACGTATAAAACTAGTAAAAAACTAATATATAGTCACTTTTATTTTTATTATGGTTGTAGTAAGATTATCATGGCAATCGAAACAGAGATGTTCCGGTTGCTTTTTTTATGCCATGGAAAGGGGGGATTTGATGGAATAAGCTATACAACAACATAAGTGATAGCCAATACATACGTATGTACTGGCGTACACGAGCAGAACTGTCTGGCATTCGGTATTCCGGGGATGCAGCATGAATTATTTAAGGATTCATGATATGTACAAAAGTTGTTGAAGTAAAGGTGTAGTATGAGACTTTTTATGATTATTGATTTATATGTGGGCTACAAGGAAGCATGTTGCTATGGTGTAGAAAAGGTGGAAAATAGTACAATTATTGTAATGGAGAGTGAAGTATGATATTTTATAAGAAATCAACAAATCGGAATTTGTGGAGAGATTTCTTGAACTTTCCTTATTTTACGGGCTTTCCAGCCCCTTAAATAGTGAAATGATATGTATTTTCCCTTATTTTTGACCTTATGCGGAATCAGCAAGGGAAATAAGGGAATTTTTTATTTAGTCGTTGCCTGCCACTTTATCAAGAAGTCTGGCGGAGTTCCGCTTTGCCTTTCTTGTAGAGTGGGCGTAGACATTCATTGTGGTACTGACATCAGAGTGCCCTAACAGTTCCTGCACATCTTTTGGGGCAGCTCCGTTTGAGAGGAGGTTGCTTGTGTAGGTGTGTCGCAACTGGTGGAAATGGAAATTCTCAAATCCGTCCAGCCTTTTTGCAACTGATCGGCAGGCAATGCTGAGTGTGCTTGGCAGTTCCAGACATCCGTCCGGTCTCAGGCAGACAAAGGAGATTTCCTTGTAATCTACCGGGATTTCTTCGGTTCCGTCCAGATGATAATATTCATAATACACTCTGTTTTTGTCCTGTGCTTCCTTGTAGAAATTGCGGTGGTAAAGTTCACCATACTGCATCCGGCTTTTAAGCTGTTTTTTTCTGGCGGTTTTCAGTATTTCAGTCAGAGTATCGCCAAAATCAACAATCCTTACTTTCTTTCGCTTGGTCGGTCCGATGATGTTTTTATGTTTTGTGCCATCATAGCGGATACTTCTTTTAATGGTCAGGCATTGTTCTTCAAGATTGATGTCCTGCCATGTCAATCCGCAAACTTCACCGATACGAAGTCCCGCATAGTATGCGATCTGGATTGGCAGGATTGCAGGTGGATTCTTTACTTTGAGGTATTCTATCAGTCTCTCATAATCTTCATGGGAAATAGGCTGTATGCCTTCTTCTACCTCATCATCTGAGAATAAATCCACATCCTCTGCCTGTTTTTTCAGCTTAATATACTGCATAGGATTAAAAGTAATCAACTGTTTTGGAAATACTGCAAACCGGAAAGCCTGTTGTAATACTGCTGAAAAGGAATGGATGTAATCTTTACTGTATCCTTTTCTCACTTTTCCATCTGGAAATTCCCCACCGAATGTAAGCAGATCGAGAAATGCCTGTAAATGTTCAGCAGTAACGGTTTTTAATTTGCGTTCTGCAATCGGATGTTTCTTGATACAACGGATTGCACCAAGATAATTTTCCACTGTACCATTGCTGAGTGTTCCGACTTTCAGTTCTTCTTCCGCCCACATATCAAGAAGTTCTCCTACAGTAAGATTATCTGTCTTTGCGACAAATTTCTTGCTTTCGTAATCATCCATTGCCTGACGGAGCAGTTTTTCCGTTTCACTTTTACTTTCTGTTCCAGCGTATTCTTTCTGAACCAGATTGCCGCTTGCATCTTCTACATAGAAGCGGTAGTACCATTTCTTTCCTTTTTTTCTTACAGATCCTTTTGCCATAATCGTGTGTCTCCTTTCGATATCAGACAATCGGAACTGATGAAATGCTTCTTGCGTGTAAGTATATCATAACTCCGGTTGTCGTTCTATACCGAATCGGAATCCTCATACAAAACTTCTGATAAAAGATTTTCAAGCCTTTGTTCTGCCATTTCCGGTTTCTTGGAATAAAGCCTTACGATATCTGCCATGTCGTTAAAGGCATTAACAGTGTGGGTGATCTCCCGGAGAAACATAATCTCGTTATATTCATCATTCGATTCAAACCCCATTACTTTTGCAATATCAGCTTCATTCGTGTTGCCCTTGTAATTCTTGCAGGCAAACTGGAATGATTCCAGAAACAGGTTATATTGCTTTAACATCAACAGCAGTAAATCTTTGGAAAAAGCATCTTCCTTTTTACTAAGGTCGAGAGGTAACTGTTTGAGAATATCGCCCATTGCATCACGAATCTGTAATTCTTTCTTATCCGTAATATCGGTTTCGTATTCATCGGTTTCCCCTCTGAGCCATTCAATAGATACATGAAGTGCTTCCGAAAGACCTTCCAGCACCATCTTTTTGGTATTGTCAATCGAACCATTCTCATAACGCAGGATTGTGGAAGCGGTAACTCCCATCTTCTCTGCAACATAAGGCTGTGTCAGATTTAATTCCAGACGACGCTGTTTTGCCCTGCTGCCTATCAGCTTGCGTAGTTCTTTATCTTTCATGCTGATTGCCTCCTTTTTCGGTATGTATGAATTATAGCATGTACCTCACATAATTGCAATATGCAATATAATAATTATTTTTAAAATTTCATAACGCTTGACAACACAATATAAAACCGCTATACTAACAGCACAACAAAAATTGCATAATGCAATTTATAAGGAGGTGACAAGATGACGGAAAGAAAGATTGCATTATCCATCGAGGAAGCAGCCGACTATACAGGAATTGGCAGAAACACTTTGAGAAAGCTGGTTGAATGGAAGAAGCTTCCGGTATTAAAAGTCGGAAGAAAAGTCCTTATTAAAACTGACATTCTGGAAAAGTTCATGGAAGCCAACGAGGGGCGAGATCTGAGGGATAAAGGAAATGTAAAAACTGTCACAAGAAATGTGGCAACTTAAAAAGGCGGCTTCCTACGAAACCGCCAAAGGTTCTATCAGACCGAAGCCATGATATACCTACACGCAAGAGGATTATACCATGTGCTTCTCCTGATATGCAACCGGGAACTAATGTTTATCTTGTCGGAAAAACATCGACAAGATAATGCTCCGCAAGGATGCACCACGATTCTGATTGGAATTATGTCAACAGAGCTGACCAGAATCGTGTGCCAAATCTTAGCAGAGCAAGATTTGATTATAAGAGAAAGGATGAAGACGATATGGCGAAATCAACAAAGACTTATGAAGAAAGAATACGTGCATTAGAGAAAAAGGAACAGGAAAGCATCGAAGCTACCAAAAAGCTCATTGCACAGCGAAAGGAACTGGAAAAGAGAAAGAAAGCCGAGGAAAGTAAAAAACGAACCCACAGGCTCTGTCAGATTGGCGGTGCGGTGGAATCGGTTCTTGGCTGTCCGATTGAAGAGGAAGATTTACCAAAGCTGATAGGCTTCTTAAAAAGGCAGGAAACAAACGGAAAGTTTTTCTCAAAGGCGATGCAAAAAGAACCATTTACAGACATGGAGGAAGTGTGATGGCAGATGGAGTGGGTTTTCCATTCCCTTCATTGCTTTTGAATGAAGGGCGCACTTATGGACAACCAGAGGTCGTCCTTATAAGTTTGCCACAAGTGGCAACCGGTCTGCGCTTACGCTTGCCGGGCTCGTTCCGTCGGCGGGGCTTTCAGCCAGACCTGCTCATGCCGCAGGAGGCACTCTTGCGCAGAGGGCGTTTCGACAGCTTCACTCCTGCCAAACCAGAAGAAGATGCTGTCGGAAATCAATGCCGGATACGGCAGAAAGGGGGAATCGTATCATGGCGATATTTCACTTTACAGTAAAGATTGTCGGACGCAGTAAAGGAAAATCTGTCATATCCGCATCTGCATATCTTAACGGAGATGTAATGAAAAATGAGGAAACAGGCAGGATCAGCTACTACACTTCCAAAAAGGAAGTCGTCTACACCAGTCTGATGATGTGCGAAAATGCACCTCTGGAATGGCTGCAGGTATCGGAAGAAAATATAAAAAGGTTTCAACAGTCTATCCGTTATAAAAGGGCAGGCGATAAGGAAGCCGCACTGGAAAAGTTTAAAATCACATTTCAGAAACAGCGGTTATGGAATGAGGTATTGAAGATAGAAAAAAATGCAGATGCACAGCTTGGACGCTCATTTGAATTTTCCCTGCCGAAAGAATGGAGCAGACAGGAACAGATTGATTATACAACCGAATATATTCAAAAGACTTTCGTGGACGAGGGAATGTGTGCCGACTGGAGCATACACGATAAGGGCGACGGGAACCCACATGTGCATTTACTTGTAACCATGCGACCATTCAATCCAGACCACTCATGGGGCAACAAGGAAGTCAAGGACTGGGATTTTGTCAGAGATACTGACGGAAATATCGTGGTTGATGAATCCCACCCGGACTGGTGGCAGGATAAGAAAAATCCAGACCGTCATGGAATCCGTATTCCGGTACTTGATGAAAACGGAGTACAGAAAGTCGGGGCAAGAAACAGAAAACAATGGAAAAGGGTTCTGACTGACGCTACCGGCTGGAACAATCCAAAGAATTGTGAGTTATGGCGAAGCGAATGGGCAAAGATGTGTAACCGGCATTTATCCATAGACAATCTGATTGACCACCGCTCTTATGAAAGACAGGGCAAATTGAAAGTCCCTACGATTCATGAGGGTGCAGATGCAAGGAAGATTGAGGAAAAATATCTCACCGGGCAGATAAGGAAAGGTTCATGGAAGGTCGAGGAAAACCAGATGATAAAAAAACAAAATGCACTGCTGCAAAAGGTAATTGCAACCTTTGGTAAGGTATCCGGTGCATTGTCGATGTGGAGGGAGTGGTTGAATGACATTAGAAGAAAGCAAAGAAGTAATTCCCATGATGGAAGCAATGATTACACAGATAGAGGAACAGCAGAATATCATGGCAGAGATGCTTCAGGAGATACAGGAAAAGGACGAGAAGCTGATGTGCTTTCAGGAGCAGGAAGAACGATTGCAGCAATTAGAGAAAGAATTGTCAGAGCTGCTACAAATCTTACCGGATACAGAAGAACTGTTGATGCTTCTGGAAGAAAAGACAGACCAGATACAGAAACTCACAGACGAAAATCAGCAATGGCAGGAATTGGCACAGAAATTAAACAGCGAGAACCGGCTATTGCAGAAACAGAACAGCGAATTACTGAACTTGAACAGCAATTAGAGAAAGGAAGGTTGATTGATGAACGAATTAAGAAACTCAAAGAGCGACGATCAACTGGAAGAGTTGCTTCTGCTGACAGAGCAGATGCAGGAAGAACTCGACCAGAAAGACCGGACTATCAGGGAACTGAAAGTGCAGCTCGACGAATCGCTGACCTTGAACGAGAAGTTAAACAGCGAGAACAAAACAGAGAACATTCAAGCCTTAAAGAACGACTTGAGGAAAACAAAAGAATTGTTGCAGAGCGAGAAAGAGAAAACACACACCGTCCAAGCCATGATAGAGGAATGTCGAGATAAGCAGAGACAGGCAGAACAGGAACGGGATTATGCACTCTCCCATCAGAAAAAAGTAGAGATACCGGTTGAAAAGCCGGTACTCTATCAAAAGTGCGGGAATTGTAAACAGACAGCTTATCTGAAAGCTAAGGAAAAGTATGATATGCAGAGGGAAAAACTGGCAGGCAGATATAAAACAAAAACAGCCATGTATGAAGCATTGATGTTTCTGCTGATATGGTATTCCGTATCAACTACTCTTTTTCAGATGATACGGTCAAAAATATTTATTTCTGATTGCGTGGTATTCTTTGATACAATCGCAACTTTCACACAGACCATTGCTGGCTGGGTTGTACTGGCAGGAAAGAACGTGGCACAGATTAGTGATGGAATATCCAATCCTGTCGTTGCTGGAATTATAAACTGGCTGATAAGAATATTGATTTGCGGTGGATGTCTGGTGGGTGTGGGAATACTTTTGGCATTCATCGAAATAAAGATTGCAGGGCTATATAAGAAATACTGTTGGGATATGATTACCATAATGGTGATACTTGTAAGTATGGCAATAGCTATCTACTTTGGGGATTGGATAAAGGAAGTATTGCCAATCAATCTGCTATTTCTCTTATTATTCGTGCAACTGGTATATGTTGGAATCAGGTGGTATGTAAAGGGATGGCGGGAAAACAGAGGTTATGTTTAAAAATAAAAAAATTGTCTGAGACGCAGCGAAGTAAATAAAATGAGTAGTATTATAAGAAGTCAGCAGTGCGTGAATAAACTGCTGGCTTCTTTTTTGATAGATACAGTCACTCTCAGAGAGTGTGCAGGATAGTAAAGTAATAATATCAACATGCCGATATAGAAAATGCAGGGAAGCATTGTATTTCAAAGAGTTTGAGATACAGAGCTTCTACTAAGGCAGTGGTCATCTTGTAAAAATATGGTCTTTGTGTGCGTAATATGGTCGTTTGATGATATGGGACTAGGAGAACAGGTTATTTTATCCGATAAAGAAAGCAAAGGAGGTTACTATGAGTAATACAATTAATGTGAACTATATGACACGGGCTTACAATCAGTACCAGCAGAAAAATGCGGCTAAAGATCAGGAGAAGGAAGATACAAGGTTTGCGGATAGTGTAAGAGAAAAGAGCGAAGCTAGTGGAAGTATAGTGGGCAATTCAAAAATAGGTTCTGTGTCTGCTAAAGATATGACGATGGTGGAATACAAGCAGTACATTTACAATAAAATATCCCAAATTCCAATGCACCCCACAAGAGCAGGCGAGTCAATATCTGTTACAATTTCAGAGGCGGGTTTTGAAGCAATGAAGAATGATCCAGAGTATGAAGCATGGGTATTAAATGATTTGCAAGTGGGTTGGTCACAACCAGATAAATGGTCCGGTATCTGCGGAGGAGCGTTTTCTACAATATATTATGGAGCATCAAAAGAAGAATGTCATGCTGAGATGTGGAGTGCTGGTTATAACAATGGGAATGGTGGGAAGATTTTTAATGATAAGTCAAAAAATAGTTTTTGGGAGCGCAGAATAGAAAATAAAAAGAAAATAGAAAATCAGGTAAAGAAACAACAGGAAAAAAAGCGGATTCAGAAAAAACAAGCGGAAAGAACAGCTTATGAAGAATATGCGCAAAATAAAAGGTTATCCGCTCAGGATGCCAGAACTCGATTGGTGGCTGAGAGTAGTTCATCTGCTAAGACTGTCACAATAAGTCAGGCAGTAGCTTCTTATGAGGCAAATTTTACAATGGCAGTAAGCGTATCGAACAAAACCCAATAGCCTGCAAATAAAAAATCAAGGCTAAATAGAAAGGAGAGATGCAGTATGGGAATTAATGGAGTATCATCGTATGCCAATACATACACATACGGAAATGTAAAAAATGAAAATGTAAAGCCATCAAAGAATAGTGAAAAGAATTATTATGCAGGATACACTATGAATTCAGCCAATAAGTTTAAAAATGTATCAGACTATTCAAAGTATTTGACTAACAAGTATAAATGTTTGACTCCATGCAAAAATGCTTCTGTATTGATTGACAGAAGTGTAATGCAAAAGGCATGTGGAGATGAAAAAACTGCGAAATGGCTTGAGGAAAATTTAGCAATTATGCCAGATGTTATACGAAATGCACAGAAGGCGGCAATAAGTCATGGTAGTAAACTGATATCAGTGGAGTTTAAGTTTACGAATAATGGAACCGAAATGACAACCTGTGGCATTTTTGGAGAGACTGGTACGGATTCAGAAATTGACAAATGGCTGGAGAGAATGAAAGAGGATAAAGAAAAAGAAGATAAAAAAATAGAAAATATGATTGCTATAGAAGCGACAACTAAAAATAAGGTAGGTTTTGATACATATGCATAGTATCAATTTCTATAATTTTGAAGAAACAGGAAAAGGAAGCAGTAAAAAGAGCACAGGCAAGACGAAAAGCTGTACAAAACGAATATCTAAATAGCCAGTTGGCGGCGGCAGCATATGAGAAAAGCAGTATTATTTTACCAGATAATCCTGTTATACAGTAGGCTCATCTTTTGACAGGAAAGCATAAGAATGCAGGTAAGATATTTTTCGGGAGGAAGGATAAGAAATGGAAATAAACAGTAATCATTCTACATATGGTGCGGCATTTCGTCAAAAACCAATTTTTTTCATGTCAGGGAAGGAAACAGTGGCATATTTTGAGGGAAAGCTTAAGAAAAATATGACACTTCAAGAGGATACCTGTACACTTGGCAGCAATGACACTTATCGCAGACAGCATACTACTTATGAGGTTTCTGACAAGAAGGGAAGTACATTTCTGGATCTGGATTTTCTGATCAAGGACGAAACCAGCAGTCTGAAAGGAAGTCTCAGCGATAAAAAGGATGTGGATTTCTACAACTTTTCCATCCCCTTTAACCGGACGATACAGAATTACTTCGGTGTCCAAATCTATATGGACATGCCGGAAGGCTGCGATTATGACCTCACCTTATATGATGAATATGGCAATCAGGTCGGAAAGGCAGAATGGGATGGGGAAGGACGGAAAACACTGACCATCCCGAACTGGGATACAAATACCAATAAATATTGTATCAAAATAGAAAACAAAAATGGGGAAGAAGTTTCTCCAGATGATTATTATAAAATCAGTTTCAAGGTTACGGAAAATAAAGAACAGGAAAAGACCGATGCCATAAGGGAGGCATTCGGGAACCTTCACGGTGCATACAGCCGGAAAGATGAAAATTGGAGGGAATGCCTCGACAAATATAATGAAGTCCTGATGGATACAGAGAAAAATTATACAAAAGAAATGGAGAAACTCCACCAGAAGCAGTTTGAAAGTCTGCCGGAAGAAAAACAATACAAAGGCGGGCGCACAGTGGATGAATTGTTGCAGGACATGGCAGAAGGAAAGACACTGGATGATG
>CDZP01013055.1_pt1 | contig 108508 bp, 101 predicted proteins | sample 554941 | NCBI WGS metagenome assembly CDZP01 (sample SAMEA3182064, study PRJEB8094) | gut metagenome | biome: human; feature: gut; material: Stool; isolation source: human stools | place: Canada | collected 2013-01-28
CTGGATGTCCGCAGGCATCAGGTCTACGCCCTCAGGGTGGTGCAGGATACCCTCGCCGGGACGAATTGGTTCATCCATCAAAATACGGCCCATAGCGTCTGACAGTGTAAAGGGCAGCTTATCAGGCTGGGGATTGCCCAAGCTGATGGTCAGGCTTCCCTGTGGGTCTCCGTCAATCAGAAGGACTTTCTTCCCGGACTGCGCCAGACCAATTCCAAGATTGGCACAAGTGGTTGTTTTGCCGACACCACCTTTTTGGTTGGCTATGGCAATAATCTGTGTATTCATGATTTCACCTCATTTCTTTCTAAGTTTAGATATGAAAAAAAGTGCCTGCTTTACCTTTCCTGAGAAAGATAAAACAGGCACTTTCACTGGCTCAATACCTCTTGTAATGAACCTCTATGTATGGTAAACTATGTCCACGATACCATGAATATAATTAAGTCTCGACGGGAATTGAACTTTTGGCTAACGCCAAATTTCGCGCCTTTGCAAACAGAGTGCAAACAATAGGGGGCTAAAATCCTTTGTTTTTGCTTGATTTTGCTTGTACAAGGTTTATAGAGAACATGGAGAAAAGCCTTGATATAACTGCATTTTCTTTATCCCTGTTGATAGGGAATATATGCACTGGGTCCATCTCCTAAGCGTTAGGCCGCTGGTTCGACTCCAGTCCGGGGTGCCAGAGAAAAGCAGAACATCCGATCGGATGTTCTGCTTTTCTCTGGATTTTGCGCCTTTTCGAAAAAATCTCCGGAAAAATCCAAGCCGGGAAGGAGATGGCCTTGCATTTTTGGGAAAGGCATAGTAAAATACTACCAAATAGAGGCAGAGTAGAAGCACGCGTGTTGGCCAACAGGCCACAGTGCCGGAGGAACGGGGAGTTGTCCGCCGGACGAAAGGAGATTTCCGCAGTGTGTGCTTCGCATCCCGCTGCCGCATACCGGAACCGGCGGGCGGTGCTTGCCCGGCCTCCTCTGTGCGGCGTAACTGCCCACAGAAGGAGGAATTTTTTATGTATCCCCACCCCTTTTCCGTCGGCTATTGGCGCACAGCCGCCAATGAGCTGAAAGACGTCCGGAAGTTGACCTTTGCGGCGCTGTGCATCGCTTTGTGCATGGCGCTGGCCGCCATTCCGTCGGTGCCCCTGTGGGGCGGTGCCAAAATCACCTGGGGCTTCCTGGCCCGGGCGGTGTGCGCATGGGTCTGCGGACCTGTACTGGGCGTTGTGTTTGCCGTGGCGGAGGATCTGCTGAGCTTTTTCATCACCGGTGGCGGCGGCTACCCTTTCTTTCCCGGCTATACCCTGACCACCATGCTGGGTGTTTTTGTATACTCTTTGTTTTTCTATAAGTCGAAAATTACGTTTAGTAGAGCTTTTTGGGCGAAATTGCTGACCAATATCCAGAATGTGATCCTGGGCGCACTCTGGATGGCCATTCTCAGCGGCAAGGCGTGGTACGTCACCGCCAGCGGCAGCGCCATTAAAAACCTGATCTGTCTGCCCTTTCAGGCAATTCTGCTCTATACCCTGTTCACCACCCTTCGTCCGTTTTTGGTGAAAATGCGGTTGATTGAGTGACAGGGAAAACCTCTTTTCGGTGATACGTGCGCCCCGGCTTCGGCCGGGGCACTTTTCGTATGAAAACCGGCGGGAAAGGGGGAAGTTCATCATTTGCTTTCCCTTTGTTCACAAATTGTTTACCTGCCCCCATTGACTTTAGATAGCAGGGGTGGTAAACTGCGTTTAGCACTCAGGGAGAAAGAGTGCTAAACATGATTTGAGGTGCTTTTTGTGGACTTGACTGACCGGAAAAAGCAAATATTGAAAGTGGTGGTTGAGGATTACATCCGTACCGCCGAGCCGGTAGGCTCCAAAGCCATTGCCGCGGAAATGGGCGGCAGCGTTTCTTCTGCCACCATCCGCAATGAGCTTTCCGACCTGGTGGAGCTTGGTTATCTGGAACAGCCCCACACCTCGGCGGGCCGGGTTCCGTCCCCCAAGGGCTACCGGCTGTATGTCAACGAGCTGATGGAGCGCCAGCGGCTCTCCTTAGCGGAGACCGAAAAGATCAACCAGTCCCTCCAGATGAAAATGGAGGAGTTGGACCGAGTGATCTCTCAGGCGGGCCGGGCCGTCAGCAGCTTTGTGAATTACCCCGCCTATGTGGCGACTGCCGGAAAGGGCAGCATCACCGCCAGCCGCTTTGATCTGCTGCCAGTGGATGAGAAAAGCTGCATCGTGGTCATGATGATGGGCGACAACCGGGTGAAATCCCAACTGCTGCGGATGCAGCTGAAGGTGGACCGGGACCAGATGGCCGCTTTGGTGGAGCTTTTGAACCGGCATTTCACAGGGATCTCCATCAAGGAGATGAACCAGAAGCTGATGGCCATTTCGCAGGGCATTACCCCGCAGCTGTTTCTGCTGCTGAGCCAGACAGTGAATTACGCTGTGGACGTTCTGGAGGAATCCAACCATCGGGAGTTCATCATGGCAGGCACCAATCAGCTTTTGAAGCTGCCGGAGTTCCGGGACGCCGACAAAGCCCATGAATTGATGAGCTTTCTGGCGGACGATAAGGAAAAGCTGCCGGTGCCGGACGAGGGGCCCATTAAAATTTTGATTGGCCCGGAAAATGTGAACGATGCCTTAAAGGACACCAGCGTGGTGGTGGCCAGTTACGATATTGGCGATGATATGCGGGGGTTGATCGGCGTGGTCGGTCCTACCCGGATGGATTACGCCACCGTGGCCGCCCGGCTGACGGGCTTTGCCGATGGGCTGACCAGACTGTTCGGCAAACAGGAAAAACAAGAACTACCCCCGAAGGAGGATACAGATACATGAGCGAAGAAACCAAAGAGCCTTTAGAGGAGACTCCCGTGACCGCGGAAACGGCGGAGACGGAGCAGGAAAAGACTCCGGAGAATCAGGAGCCGGAAAAGAAGGCCAAGAAGAAAGAAAAGAAGGAAAAGGGCATCACCTTTACCCGGGAGCAGGTGGAGAAGATGGAGCTGGCTGTCAAGCAGCTGGAATCCGTGAAGGATCAGTTCACCCGCCTCACTGCCGAGTATGACAACTACCGCAAGCGCACCACCAAGGAAAAGGATGGCATCTATCAGGATGCCAAGGGCGACACCATCAAGACCTTCCTGGCGGTGTATGACAATCTGGAGCGGGCCGCAGCCGCCGAGGGCGGCGAGGACGATCCCCACAAAAAGGGATTGGAGATGATCTTCCACCAGTTCAAGGAACTGCTTGCCAAGGAGGGCGTCAAGGAGATCGAGGCCAAGGGCAAGGAATTTGACCCGGAGCTGATGGACGCCGTCATGCACATTGAGGATGAGAGCCTTGGAGAAAACGTAGTGGCTCAGGTGTTCCAGGCGGGCTTTGAACTGAACGGCAAGGTTCTGCGACACGCCATTGTGCAGGTGGCCAACTAAAAGGAGATTTATATGGATAAGAAGCTGTACCGTGATCCCCAGAACGGGATGATCGCCGGTGTGTGCGCCGGTGTCGCCGAGTATTTCGGCTGGGACCCCACCTGGGTCCGGCTGGGCTGGGCGCTGTTCACTCTGCTGGGCGGCAGCGGACTGATTCTGTATCTGATCGCGGCGATCATCATGCCGCGGCTGGACCGCATGTGATCTGAGCACCGGTGAAAGCCGGAGCATGCAAATAGTTATCAATAAAAATTCAGATAAATTTGGAGGAATTCATTATGTCTAAGGTTATCGGTATCGACTTAGGTACAACAAATAGCTGCGTGGCTGTCATGGAGGGCGGCGAAGCCGTTGTCATCCCCAACGCAGAGGGCAACCGCACCACCCCGTCTGTGGTGGCATTCAGCAAGACCGGCGAGCGTATGGTGGGCCAGGTGGCAAAGCGTCAGGCCATCACCAACCCCGACCGCACCATTTCTTCCATCAAGCGTGAAATGGGCAGCGATTACAAGGTGAACGTGGACGGCAAGGCCTACACCCCTCAGGAGATCAGCGCCATGATCCTGCAGAAGCTCAAGAGCGACGCTGAGGCCTATCTGGGCCAGACCGTTTCTGAGGCTGTCATCACCGTTCCCGCTTACTTTACCGACGCCCAGCGTCAGGCCACCAAGGACGCCGGCAAGATCGCCGGTCTGGATGTGAAGCGGATCATCAACGAGCCTACTGCAGCCGCTCTTGCCTACGGCGTGGATAAGGAGCAGTCCCAGAAGATCATGGTCTATGACCTGGGCGGCGGTACCTTCGACGTGTCCATTCTGGACATTGATGACGGCGTTATCGAGGTTCTGGCCACCGCAGGCAACAACCGTCTGGGCGGCGATGACTTCGATGAGTGCATTATGAAGTGGATGGTCAGCGAGTTCAAGCGCACCGACAATGTGGACCTCTCCGGCGACAAGGTTGCCATGCAGCGCCTGAAGGAGGCTGCTGAGAAGGCCAAGATCGAGCTGTCCGGCGTGACCACCTCCAACATCAACCTGCCCTATATCACTGCGGACGCCACCGGCCCCAAGCATCTGGATCTGACCCTGACCCGGGCTAAGTTCAACGAGCTGACCGCTCATCTGGTGGAGGCTACCGCCGGCCCCGTCCGTCAGGCTTTGGGCGACGCCGGACTCACCGGCAATGACATCCACAAGGTCCTGATGGTGGGCGGCTCCAGCCGTATCCCCGCCGTGCAGGACATGGTCAAGAAGCTCACCGGCAAAGAAGGCTTCAAGGGCATCAACCCCGACGAGTGCGTGGCTATGGGTGCAGCCCTGCAGGGCGGCGTGCTCACCGGCGACGTGAAGGGCCTGCTGCTGCTGGACGTCACCCCCCTGTCCTTGGGCATTGAGACCATGGGCGGCGTGTGCACCAAGCTGATCGACCGCAACACTACCATCCCTGTGAAGAAGAGCCAGATCTTCTCCACTGCTGCGGATAACCAGACCTCTGTGGAGGTCAACGTCCTTCAGGGCGAGCGTGAAATGGCTGCTGCCAACAAGTCCCTGGGCCGCTTCCATCTGGACGGCATCGCTCCCGCCCGCCGTGGCGTGCCTCAGATCGAGGTCACCTTCGATATCGATGCCAACGGCATCGTGAATGTCTCCGCCAAGGATCTGGGCACCGGTACCGAGCAGCATATCACCATCACCTCCTCCTCCAACATGAGCAAGGATGATATTGAGAAGGCTGTCAAGGAAGCCGAGCAGTATGCCGCTCAGGACAAGAAGATGAAAGAGGACGTGGAGACCCGCAACCAGGCCGATCAGATGGTCTATCAGAGCGAAAAGACCCTGAATGAGATGGGCGACAAGATCCCCGCCGAGGATAAGAGCAAGGTCCAGGCCGGCATCGACAAGCTGAAGGAGGCCCTGAAGGGCACCGACACAGCCGCCATCAAGACCGCTACCGATGAGCTGACTCAGGCTTTCTACGCTGTCAGCGAGAAGCTCTATCAGCAGGCCAACCCCCAGGGCGCTCAGGGCGGTGCCCAGACCGGTCCCGACATGGGCGGCCAGCAGGCCGGCGGCGCGCAGGACGGTCAGTATTATGACGCCGACTACAAGGTCGTGGATGATGACGACCAGAACAAGAAGTAAAAAACCTATACGGATCGGAACCGATGGGACGGGGATCATTCCCCGCCCCATTGGGGCCGTTTTGGAGCAAACTTAGAGATGAGGAATCCGGAACGGGGAAGCCGGTTCCTGATTCCTGATCCTTAAGTGATTCCTGAGAGGAGCAGCAAGTATGGCAGCAGAAAAACGTGATTATTACGAGGTCCTGGGCGTTGACAAGAGCGCATCCGAGGACGAGATCAAGCGCGCATATAAGAAGATGGCCCGGAAGTATCATCCGGACCTGAATCCTGACAATAAAGAGGCGGAGGAGAAGTTCAAGGAGGTCAACGAGGCATATGAGGTTCTCTCTGACTCTGATAAAAAAGCCCGTTATGACCAGTTCGGCTTTGCGGGTGTGGACCCTAACTACGGAGCGGGGGCCGGCGGCGGTGCTTACGGTGCCGGCGGCTTCGATTTTGGCGATCTGGGGGATATTTTCGGCAGCTTCTTCGGCGGCGGCTTCAGCTCCGCCCAGCGCCGGAACCCCAACGCTCCCCAGCGGGGCGAGAGCATCCGCCTGAGTGTGACCATCAGCTTTGAGGAGGCGGCCTTCGGCTGCGAGAAAGAGGTCAGCGTGGACCGCTATGAGACCTGCGCGGTCTGTCACGGCTCCGGCTGTGCCGACGGCACCTCGCCCGAGGTCTGCCCGGACTGCCACGGCTCCGGTCAGGTGCAGGTGCGGCGGCAGACGCCCATGGGTGTGTTCACCACCACCTCTCCCTGCGGCCGCTGCGGCGGCAAGGGCCGCATCATCAAGACCCCCTGTACCGCTTGCCGGGGCAGCGGCTTAGAGCGCAAGCGCCGCACCATTCAGGCCAAGATCCCCGCAGGTATCGACAATGGCCAGACCATCTCCATCCGGGGGCAGGGCCACGCCGGAAAGAACGGCGGCCCGTCCGGTGATCTGCTCATCACCATTACGGTCCGCCCCCACGAGCTGTTCCGCCGGGAGGGTACCTCCGTCCTCTGTGAGGCGCCCATTACCTTCGCACAGGCAGTTCTGGGCGCGGAGCTGGAGATCCCCACTATTGACGGCAAGGTGAAGTATGACCTGCCGGAGGGCACTCAGTCCGGCACTACCTTCCGGTTGAAGGGCAAGGGTATTCCTGAACTCAACGGCCGGGGCCGGGGTGATCAGTATGTGACTGTTTATATCGAAACGCCCCGGAACCTGAACCGGGAGCAGAAGGAAGCTTTGAAAAAGTTCGCGGAATCCGTAGGTGATAACAACTACGAGGAACGGAAGAAGTTCTTCAAGAAGTTTAAGAAGTGAGGCAAGGTATGTATCTGGCAGATTACCATACCCATACGCAGTTTTCTCCCGACGCTCATGATCCCATGACGGTGATGGCTCAGGCCGCACTGGATGCCGGGATGGACGAGATCTGCTTTACGGATCATGTGGAGCCCCTGACCTGGGGGTCCAATGAACTGCGCCCGCCCTATGACTGGTCGGCGCTGACGGAGGATTTCGCCAACGTTCAGGCCGCGCTGGGGGACCGCATCCATCTGAGGCTGGGCATGGAAATGGGCGACGCCCAGAAGGCCCCGGCCCACATGAAAAAGCTGTTGGAGGACGCGCCGCAGTTTGATTTCATCATCGGCTCGGTGCACCTGCTGTCGGAGCGCTTCGGAAGCGAGGATCTGTATCTCTACACGCCCAAGGATCAGGCGGAGGCTCAGACCGCATTGGGAGATTATCTGGAAGAGGTTTTAGCGCTGGCAAAGCTGGGCGGCTTTACGGTTCTGGGCCATTTGACTCTGCCCCTGCGGTATTTCAATGAGATGCGGGGGCTTCATACCAGCTTTGATCCCTATGAGGCTGAGATCCGGGAAATTTTGAAAACTCTGATCGAAAACGGGCGGGGCATCGAGCTGAACGTCAACCGGGGCAATACGCCTTTACCGGACGCCAAGTGGCTGCGGATCTACCGGGAGCTGGGCGGTGAGCTCATCACCCTGGGTACTGACGCCCACAGCCCGGAGCATGTGGGCCGCTTCATCCGGGAGCGGCAGGCTTTGCTGAAAGAGTGCGGCTTTGCCCGGTTCTGCACCTTTGAAAAGCAGATGCCTGTCTGGCACGCACTGTAATAAAGAATTGATTTTTGCCGGAGGGCGGTGTATACTGACCCTGCATCATCCGAAAAAACGATTATTTGGAGGAAATGACTATGAAAATCGCATTGGGCTGTGACCACGGCGGCTATGAGCTGAAGCAGTTTATCATGAAGACCCTGGAAAAGCTGGGCTATGAGTACGAGGATTTTGGCTGCTACTCTCTGGAGAGCTGCGATTATCCCGATTTCGGCGCTGCCGCTGCCCGTGCTGTGGCTGAGGGCAAGTGCGACCGCGGTATCGTGATCTGCACTACCGGTATCGGCATTTCCATCGCCGCCAACAAGATCAAGGGTATCCGCTGCGCCCACTGCGCCGACTGCCTGGAGGCGGAGATGACCCGCCGCCACAACGACGCCAACATGATGGCCATCGGCGCGGGCTTTACCGGCAAGAATATGGCAGAGCGCATGGTGGAGGTGTTCCTGACCACCGAGTTTGAGGGCGGCCGCCATGAGCGCCGGGTCAACAAGATGATGGCCCTGGAACAGGAATAACAGACCGAAAAGCAGAAACGGGGTGAGGCGGCATGGCATCAGGCACCAGAGGATACAGTAGCTATCGCGGGAGAGGCCGGAAGGGAAAAATTTTCCTGGCCATCCTGCTGATCCTCATTATTCTGGGTTCTGTGGGCTTTATTATGGCCCGGGAGCACATGCGCTATGACGCCGACGGTAATCTCCACTTTGACCTGCCTTGGGACAAAGGGACTTCCGACCCTGTCGAAGCCCCCGGAGACCCGGATGTGGTGATCCGGGAACCGGAGCAGACCGCTGTCAAAACACCGGTCCGGGGGACGCTGCTGGCGGCAAAGCCGCTGACAATGGAAGATCAGGAGACCGCTGAGACGCCGCTTTCCGAAGCCGCCGTAACGGCGGTGACGCTGAAGGACAGCGCCGGCCGGGTGTATTTTGACAGCAGCGCTGCCGTGACCGGCGCAGTCAGCGTGAAACCGGACACCGGGGAGGCGCTGAATGACCTGACGGCCCGGACAGACGTGACCGCTGCGGCCCGGATCGCCTGCTTCCACGATCCCAAGGCCGCCAACGCCGACGTGGAGGGCATGGGCCTGAAAAACACCGGCGGTTATATCTTCTATGACGGCAACAACAGCCAGTGGCTGGACCCCGGCCATGAAAAGGCCCGGACGTATCTGCTGAATATCATCCGGGAAGCTGCGGAGCAGGGGTTCCGAGAGATCATTTTGACGGATGTCAGCTATCCCACCGCAGGCAAGCTGGACAAGATCGACTTTTCCAACGCCATGACCGCCGGGAACACGGCAGAGGCGGGACGGCAGGCACAGATCGAGGGCTTCCTTCGGGAGGTGCGGGATGCACTGCCGAAGAATGTGATCCTTTCACTGGAGCTGCCTGCGGAGACCGTTCTCGCCGGGACGAACAGTGACGCCGGGCAGGAACTCAGCGCCTTGGCGCCGCTGGTGGACCGCATCTATGCGGAGACCACCGAGGCGGAGGCCTCTGCATTGGAGACTGCTGTCAAGGCGGCGTCCGCTGCCTGTGGCTTTGTGCCGGAGTTGACGGAGCAGCCTGCCGAAGGTACGGAAAACTGGCTGCTGATCCAAAAGTAAATGAGCAAATGAAAAGGAACCCGCATTGTGAAAACAATGCGGGTTCCTTTTGCTTACAGCTCGCCGAGAAATTCCCCGTCCCGGTGGATTTTTACGGTGATGGGGGCAAACTGAGGGTATGCGGACAAAAATTCGTCGGTAAAGGCGAAGTCCTCCCACTGGTGCATGGGCAGAAACCGGCGGACCTCCATCAGATTCAAAAAATAGTTAGGCCCCAGATAGCCGCCCGTTTTCAGCCGGGAGTCCAAGGGAAGCATGGCCAAATCGACGCGGCGGCCACGGAGAGGTTCTGCGTACCGCTTGAAATTGGCCTCCATATTACGGTTCCAAGCCAAGTCCTCTTCCGCCCAGTGCCACCAGTTCAGGTCTCCGGCGTGGAAAATGGACTGTCCGTTGACCGTTACCATCCACGCCACGCCCTCGTCGGTGGAGGGGAAGGTCTCCACGGTGACACCGGGGAGAGGGGCAAAGGTGTCATGCTTGCCGCAGCGGCGGCATTTGGCGGCGGTCTCCGGGGAAAGCTGCCACTTTGTCAAATTGTGGGGCGTCAGGTGAAAGTCGCTGCCTAACAGGAATTGAATGTCCGCCTTGCAGTCCGCCAGTGCGAACACCGCCGGATTGAAATGGTCCTCGTGGCGGTGGCTGACGAACACCAGCAGCGGCTTGTCCGGCAGGGGCGGGAGAACGCCCTTCCACCAGTCGAACAGCAGGCAGACCTGATCCAGTTCGATGAAAAAACCGTCGTGGGCCAAAAATGTGACACGCATGTAAATTTTCTCCTTGATTCGCAAAAAGGGGGTGGGAAGCCGTCTCACCTTGTGGTAAGATTATAACATGAAACAAACAGATTCGACAACTGAAAATCTATTGCGGACGCTGCCGGAGCCGCTGTTGGGCTGGTACCGGGAAAACGCCCGGGACCTGCCCTGGCGGCACACGGAGGACCCTTACCGTATCTGGGTGTCGGAGATCATGCTCCAGCAGACCCGCGTGGCGGCGGTCTTAGGCTATTATGCCCGTTTTTTGGCGGTGTTCCCCACAGTGGAGGCGCTGGCGGAGGCAGACGAGGAGCGGCTTATGAAGCTGTGGGAGGGCCTCGGCTATTACAGCCGTGCCAGAAATCTGCAAAAGGCGGCACAGGAGATCACGGCGCTGGGCGGCTTTCCGGACACCTATGACGGCCTGCTGGCCCTGCCGGGGATCGGAGACTATACCGCCTCCGCCATTGCCGCCGCAGCCTTCGGACGGCGGGAACCGGCGGTGGACGGCAACGTGCTTCGGGTCATGACCCGGCTGACGGACTGCCACGATGACATTTCTGATCCGAAAACCAAGCGGGCTGTCCGGGCGGCGCTGGCGGAAGTCATGCCGGAGGAACCGGCGGACATCCGCATTTTCAATCAGGCCATGATGGAGCTGGGGGCCACAGTCTGTGGGCCCAATACCGCTCCCCGGTGCGATGACTGCCCCGTAAGCGGCCTGTGTTTGGGCCGACAGCGGGGAACAGCAGAGACCCTGCCGGTGAAAAAGGCGAAAAAGGAGCGGCGGGTGGAGGAAAAAACCGTGCTCCTACTGATGCGAGACAGAAAAATCGCCCTGCGGAAGCGGCCTAAAACCGGCCTGCTGGCAGGACTTTGGGAGTTTCCCAATGTAGAGGGCGCTCTGGATGAAACAGCCGCCGGCGCGGCGGTGGAGGCCATGGGCCTGTCGGTGATTGACTGGCAGAGCCGCCTGACGGCCAAGCACATCTTCACCCATGTGGAGTGGCGCATGACCGGCTACGCGCTGACCGTCCGGGGCGACGGCCCTGCGGAACTGGAATGGGTGGATGCGGCAGGCCTTGCGGCGCGCTCTGTGCCGTCGGCGTTTGCCCGGTATTATGAAGAAGCAAAGCGTGAATTGGAGATGAAGTAAAATGGGATTCTTGCTGGGACTGCCTTTGAAGCTGCTGGCGCTGGTCTTTGGCCTGCTCCGGGTGTTGATCCCTGTCTTGCTGCTGATTTTGGTCATTCGTTGGCTGTGGCGGAAATACGGCGGCCACAGGCGCTCGGAATCCGCGAAAAAAGACGAACCCCACTTCAAAGGGCCGGTGTATACCGTGGACTACAAGGAAGTCAAGGACGATGACAGGCACAAGGAATGATCCTGCTTGCCGCCCTGATGCTATAAGGAGAAATCATGCTGAAGGTTTTTAATGTCATCGGCGTTATTGTGCTGCTTTTGCTGCTGCGGAAGCTGATTTGGTGTCTGCGGTGGCTGTGGTGCTGGAAACATGACCGGGAGACCCCGCCGCCCATCGGCTGGCTGCCCAGCCGGGACGGTGGCCGGTTTGACGCCCATATGCAAAAGCGTGACGGGGAGGGCTGACAATGGCTTTCTGGAAAAAGAGCGAGGACTCTTGGGACATCGACCCCGACGAGCGCAGGCTGGCTTCAGAACCGGCGGAAAAAGCCCCCGGTCTGTTGGATACCCTCCGGGGGGATTGGGACGCTATGCGGGCGGAATGGCAGGAGAAACGGGAAAAGCTGCGACTGCCGCCGGAGAAGTGCCCCTGGTGCGGCAAGGACATGGAGCAGGGCTTCCTTATGAGCGGCAGGGGCGTTTTCTGGTATCGCGGTATTCCCACCGGAAAGGCGCGGTGGCTCAGTCCCGGAGGTGGAAATATCATGCGGGTGGACACAGAAGGCTTTTTGACTACCTACCACACGGCCTGGTACTGCCCGGACTGTAAAAAGATGACCATTGACGCAGCTGACCTGCAAACGGAGGCGGAGAGAAACCAGGCGGCATTCCCCGTGGGAGCGGAGGAGACAGCATCGCAGAGCGATGAAGCAAAAGAGGGAGAATAAAAAAGATGGCACAGCTTTATTTCAAATACGGGGCCATGGGCTCCAGCAAAACGGCCAACGCTTTGATGGCCCGGTTCAACTATGAGGAGCGGGGCCAAAAGACCCTGCTGGTGAAGCCCCGGATGGACCAGCGGGACGGAGACCACATGGTCCATTCCCGTATCGGTCTGGAATACCCCTGCGTCTACTTCGACGAAATGCGGGCGCTGTCCGAGGATGCGTTGAAAGAAAACGCCTGTATCATTGTGGACGAGGCCCAATTCCTCTCCAAGGAGGAAGTGGACTATCTGGTGCATGTGGTGGACGATCTGGGGGTCCCCGTGATCTGCTACGGACTGCGGGCGGACTTCAAGGGAGAGCTGTTCCCCGGCAGCTACGAGCTGCTGGTGATGGCTGACAAGCTGGAGGAGGTCAAGACCATCTGCTGGTGCGGCAAAAAGGCTATGTTCAACGCCCGGTTCGACGAAAACGGCAAGGTTTTGAAGGAGGGCGCTCAAGTGGTCTTGGGGGCCAATGACAAATACATCGGCCTGTGCCGCCGCCACTGGCGGGCCGGGGATCTGGGTCCGGACTTCAACGGAAAGGGTACGGGAGACTGATGATCTGTAATCTCTGTCCCCGCCGCTGCGGCGCGGAGCGGATGCCGGACAAGGCGGGGGGCGTGTGCGCCATGCCCACGTGGCCGGTGGCGGCCCGGGCCATGCTGCACCAGTGGGAGGAGCCGTGTCTGGTGGGGGAGCACGGCGCGGGGGCTGTGTTTTTCTCCGGGTGCAATCTCCGGTGCAAATTCTGCCAGAACGGCGTGATCTCTCAGGAGGGCTACGGCAAGCCCATCACCCCCCGGCGGCTCCGGGAGATTTTTGAGGAACTGGTGGAGCAGGGCGCGGCCTGCTTGGATTTAGTGACGCCCACTCACTTCACGGACGCGGTGCTGGAGGCCTTGGGCGAGGAGCGCTGGCCGGTGCCGGTGGTTTGGAACTGCGGCGGGTATGAATCCGTGGAGACCCTGAAACGCTTGGAGAACCGGGTACAGGTGTACCTGCCGGACCTGAAATATGCCCTGACGGAGCCGGCCAAAGCGTATTCCGGTGCGGCGGATTACCCGGAGACGGCGAAAGCGGCCATTTTAGAGATGTTCCGCCAGACCGGGCCGTACAGAATGGAAAACGGCCAGCTGAGAAGCGGCGTTCTCATCCGGCATCTGGTGCTGCCGGGAGAACTGGAAAACACGAAGGCCGTCATCGACTGGGTGGCGGAGACCTTCCGCCCCGGCGAAGTGCTGTTTTCTCTCATGAGCCAGTACACGCCCCAGCCGGGGGCCGAGGGCAAGCTGGCCCGGAGGGTGACAAAGGCGGAGTACCGGGCGGCGGAACGGTACATGGCGGATTGCGGCATTGCCGACGGCTTCACTCAGGAGCGCACCTCCGCCAAGGAGGAATACACCCCGGATTTCCATTTGCAGGGGATTTGAGAAGATAGGACGGACGGGCCAAAATTTAGGGGGCCATAATATGAAGGTAAAAAAGCTGATCATTGTCCTTGCGCCAATAGGGATTCTGTTCGTTGTAATATGTGCGGTAGTATCTTTGACAAGACCATATTTTCCACCAAGACCAAAGAATACAACTCTGGAATTTTGGATATGTGACGATGTGTCATCCGTTGACTGGAACGGACATGATGAAATAACCGGCTGGATGGGTGCGCGGGAGTTTTTGGGAAAAGATTACCACATGAGCACGCAGGGGGGGAAACCCAATGTGCGGGTGTCCTATCTTCTGACCGCTTGGCCGGACTATGCCGATGATGGACAATATGTTGCAACAATAGAAATAACCGACCCGGCTGTATTTGTATATGGACTAACAGTAGAATCGGAGCCTACAGAATTTGAGCGGGTGATGATGTCTATGGGATATAAAGTCGAATTGGCAGATAATAGCATTCAAAGAGCCGTTAGGGATGGGTTTACCTTTTCCATTTGTCATGGCGATACTCCGAAGCTTGTTATTTCCGCAGAGGTAAGTAACCGCGAAGAGATTTGCTTTTGACTGAAAACGTCCAGCTTGCTGGATTCCACATAAAGAGCGCCCCTGTATGATTTTTCATACAGGGGCGTTTGTATACACTTTTCAGATGCCCAGCAGGAAAGAGGCGAAGCGGAAGTAGATCAGCAGGGAGAGGGCGTCCACGATGGTGGTGATGAAGGGAGAGGCCATCACCGCCGGGTCAAAGCCGATCTTTTTAGCCAGCAGCGGCAGCATACAGCCTACGATCTTGGCGGCGAACACGGTGCACACCAGCGTCAGGCAGATGACGGCGGCTACGGTGACGGTAATGGGATTGTGGAATACCATCCGGTCCAGCAGCATCAGCTTGGCGAAGTTGGCGCCGGCCAGAACGGTGCCGCACAGCAGCGCCACCCGACACTCCTTCCAGACCACCTGGATCAGGTCGGAAAATTCGATCTCGCCCAGAGACAGGCCGCGGATCACCGTGACGCTGGCCTGAGAGCCGCAGTTGCCGCCGGTGTCCATCAGCATGGGAATATAGGCGGTGAGGATGGTGAAGGCGCTGAGGGCGTCCTCAAAGCTGGAGATGATCTGGCCGGTAAAGGTGGCGGAGACCATCAATAGCAGCAGCCACGGAATACGGGATTTGAAGGTGTCAAAGGCACTGGTGCGGAGGTAGGGCTTGTCCGTCGGCAGCATAGCCGCCATCTTTTCCATATCCTCCGTGGTCTCTTCCTGCAAAACGTCGATGGCGTCATCGACGGTGACGATACCCACCAGGCGATTTTCCGTGTCCACCACGGGGAGAGCCAGAAAGTCATACTTGCCTAAAGCGCGGGCGGTCTCCTCCTGGTCATCCAGGGTCTGGACGCAGATGTAGTTCCGCTCCATGATGTCCCCGATGATGTCATCCTCCTCCGCCAGCAGCAGGGTGCGGATGGAGAGGACGCCGATGAGGTGCCGCCAGTCATCAATGACATAGCAGACGTTGATGGTCTCCTTGTCCGGTCCGGTCCGGCGGATGCGCTTCAAGGCGTCCTCCACCGTCATGGTCTCCTTCAGATCCACAAACTCCGTGGTCATAATGGAGCCGGTGGAATCCTCCGGATATTTCAGAATTTCGTTGATGCTTTTGCGCATATCCGGGTCGGAGTGCTTCAAGATCCGCTTGACCACGTTGGCGGGCATTTCCTCCACGATGTCAACGGTATCGTCCAGATACAGTTCGTCCAGCACTTCCTTCAGCTCCGTGTTGGAAAAGCCGCGGATCAGCAGCTCCTGCTGGTCGCTTTCCAGCTCTACGAACACCTCTGCCGCCTGCTCCTTAGGCAGCAGACGGAACAGCAGGGGCAGCGTCTTTTCATCGTCCAGATCGTCCGCCAGAATGGCAATGTCCGCAGGCTCTAACGGCAATAGAAGGTCCCGCAGTTCTGTATATCGTTTTCGGTTCACCAGATCCTCAATTTTTTCGACCAGTTCCCCACGGCTTTCCATTTCAAACATAGCGTGACCTCCTTTCCGGGCCTTCCGCCCGGTATTTCTGCATGGCGCGGAGCAAAATAAAAGACCTCGCCGCGTCCCATTCCGGTGCGGTGAAGTCCTGCTTCCAGGAGCGTCTCAGAGGACAGCATCCCTACCGTTCAAGCTTTAGCTTCACAGGGCGGTGAAATCGCGTTAGATGATACCTTGTTGTTCGATATCGCCTGTTCAAACCCTCTCATGATGTCTCCATCACTCCGCGGCAGCGATCCATATCCCTGTGGTAGCCTTACCTACCGGAACTCTATGCGGTTGTCATTTGATAACACATTTATAGTATGCCAAAAAACAGGCGCTGTCAACCCGGACGGACGAAAAAATTTCACAGAATCAGGAGAGCGGCCATCTGGCCGGTCTCCCGGATTCAGTTCAGACTGTTTTCACTCTGCTGAAACAGCTTTCGTACCCGTTCCGCCGTGGCGGGGTGGCGTGTCAGCGCCGGGTCCTCCGCCAGCAGTCCGTCGGCGGCGGACTGCGCCTCCGCCAGCAGCCGGGTGTCGCAGCCGAGATCCGCCACCCGCAATCCCGGCAGGCCGTGCTGTCGGACACCGAAGAAGTCGCCGGGGCCCCGGAGCCGGAGGTCCTCCTCGGCGATCTTGAAGCCGTCGGCGGTTTTCGTCATGGCCTTCAGCCGCTGGCGGGTCTCGTCATTTTTATTGTCGGACACCAGTACGCAGTAGGACTGGTGCTGCCCCCGGCCCACCCGTCCCCGAAGCTGATGGAGCTGGCTGAGGCCGAAGCGCTCCGCGTTCTCCACCACCATCAGATTGGCGTTGGGCACGTCCACGCCCACCTCGATCACGGTGGTGGACACCAGAATGTCTGTTTCCCCGGCGGCGAAGGCGGACATGACGGCATCCTTCTCTCTGGCCTTCATCTTGCCGTGGACAAAAGCCACCTTCAAGTCGGGGAAGATCTCCGTTTGCAGCTTTTGGGCGTATTCCGTCACGGCTTTCCGCTCGTCGGGCAGCTCGTCATTCTCACTGACCATGGGGCAGACGATGTACACCTGCCGCCCGGCCTCCACCTGCTTGCGGATAAAGGCGTACAGCCGGGGGTGATAGGCGGAGGTGACGGCATAGGTTTCAATAGGCTTTCGTCCCGGTGGGAGCTGGTCGATGACGGACACATCCAGATCGCCGTACAAAATCAGGGCCAGCGTCCGGGGGATGGGCGTGGCGGACATGACTAAGGTGTGGGGATGCTCTCCCTTTTCTGCCAGCGCCGTCCGCTGGGCCACGCCAAAGCGGTGCTGTTCATCCGTCACCACCAACCCCAGGTCAGCGTAGGCCACGCCGCCGGAGATCAGGGCGTGGGTGCCGATGGCGAAGTCGATCTCGCCTGTGGCCAGTTGGGCGGTGATGGAGCGTTTTGTTTTGGCGGGGGTAGAGCCGGTGAGCAGGGCGCAGCGGATATTCAGCCGTTCCAGCAGCGGGGCAAGGCCCCGGTAGTGCTGCTCTGCCAGCAGCTCCGTGGGGGCCATCAACGCCGCCTGACGGCCGTTTTTGACGCAGAAATACACGCAGGCGGCGGCCACCATGGTCTTACCGGAGCCGACGTCTCCCTGACAGAGACGGTTCATGGGCTTGCCGCTTTGCATATCGGCAATGGCTTCCTCTACACAGCGGCGCTGGGCGTCGGTGAGGGTAAAGGGGAGGGCGTTGTAAAACGGGGCCATATCCACCGGCTGAAACGGTTCCACGGAGACGGTCTCCCGCCGGGAGCGCAGCAGCTTCAATCCAATGGCGAAGAAAAATAGCTCCTCGAAAGCCAGCCGCCTCCGGGCAATGTCCAGCGCCTCCGGGGCCTCCGGGAAGTGGATGTTCTCGTAGGCATAATTCACCCGGCACAGCTGATGCGCCTGACGGACGCCGTCCGGCAGGCAGTCCGGCAGAATATCGGCGCAGCTGTCCAAACCCTGCCGGATGGCGCGGGACAACAGCAGTTGGCTGATTCCGGCGGTGAGGGGATAGATGGGCACGATGCGGCCAGTGTGCTCCCGCCGTCCCTCTGGCTCTACAATGGGACTTGCCATACTTTTCCGCAGGAGACTTCCCTCCGCCCTGCCGTAAAAGGTGTAGGTCTCGCCTACCCGCAGCTGGTTTTTCAGCCAGGACTGGTTGAAAAAGGTCACATCCAGCGCACCGGTGTCATCCACGGCCCGGACCTTCACCAGATCCATGCCCTTGCGGATGTGAGACAGCTTTGGCTCTGAGGCGATCATGGCGGAGACGCAGGCCGGCTCACCGGGGATGAGCTGGCTGATGGGCTTTATTTCCCGGCGGTCCTCATAGCGCCGGGGGAACCAGTTGATGAGGTCGCCCAGCGTGGCGATGCCCAGCTTGCCCAGGGATTTTGCCTTGGCCTCGCCAATGCCCTTGATGTACCGCACATTGGTGTTCAGATCCGCCATGCGCCCGCCTCCTTTCCGCAGTTTTCATAAGGCTATTATAAACGGCGGCGGCGGTTTTGAAAAGAGGGCAGAGAAAAGAACAGGGCTCCGCCGAGAAAACGGCGGAGCCTTGGCTTACAACGGCGCGGTATTCACATAGTCCACAAAGCGGTAGGTCAGGTCATTTTCCGTGACGGCCTCGCCGGTCCGCTCAATTTTCCAATTAGGGAGGGCGTCCAGATCGGGGAAAAAGGTGTCGGCATCCGATACGGTGCTGTCCACCCGGGTGACGGAGGCCCGCCGGCAGCGGCCCAGCAGCGCGGCGTAAATGCTGCCGCCGCCGATGAGCCAGACGTTTTCTTCATCTCCGGCCAGCGCCAGCGCATCCTCCGGCGTGGAGACAGTCTCGCAGCCCTCCCGGTGAAAGTCCGGGGACCGGGTGATAACGATATTCCGCCGCTTGGGCAACGGTCTGCCGCCGGGGAAGGAATCCAGGGTCTTGCGGCCCATGATGACGGTGCCGCCGGTAGTCAGCGTGCGGAAGTGCTTCATGTCCCCCGGCAAGGAGAACAGCAGATCACCGCTCCGGCCAATGGCCCACTGTTTATCTGTGACAACGATGGCGTTCATGGCACGGCTCCTTAAATGGCAATGGGGATTTTGTCCTCGAAGGGGGCGGGGGTGTAGCCCTCCATCGTAAAGCTGTTCCGGGTGAAGGCATAGAAATCCATTACGGAGGGGTCTATGGCGAACTTCGGTGCGGGGGCGGGGGTCTGGGTCAGCATTTTCTCCACGATGGGGACGTGGCGGTCGTAAATATGGGCGTCGGCAATGACGTGGACCAGCTCACCGGGCACAAGGCCGCTGACCTGAGCCATCATGTACACCAGCACGGCGTACTGCACCACGTTCCAGTTGTTGGCGGCCAGCATATCCTGACTCCGCTGGTTCAAAATGGCGTTGAGCACATTGCCGGAGACGTTGAAGGTCATGGAATAGGCGCAGGGGTACAGGTGCATCTCAGAGAGGTCGGCAAAGTTGTAGATATTGGTCAGGATTCGGCGGCTGGCGGGGTTATGCTTCAAATCGTAGAGCACCCGGTCCACCTGATCCATGTCTCCCTCGGGATAGTGGTGCTTGACGGCCAGCTGATAGCCGTAAGCCTTGCCGATGGAGCCGGTCTCATCCGCCCACTGATCCCAGATCCGGGCGTTGAGGTCATGGACGTTGTTGGACTTTTTCTGCCAGATCCACAGCAGCTCGTCCACAGCTGTTTTCCAGTAGGTCCGGCGGAGGGTCAGAATAGGAAACTCCTTTTGCAGATCGTAGCGGTTGACGATGCCGAATTTTTTGATGGTGTGGGCGGGCGTGCCGTCCTCCCAGTGGGGACGGACGTTCTGATCGGTGTCCCAGACGCCGTGGTCAAGGATCTCCTGAATGTTTTGCATAAAGACCTGATCGGCGTAGCTCATGACACATTCCTCCCAAATTTTCATTAACTCTACACAGTATAGCAAAGAATGAAGAGGAAAACAAGATGCTCCCACAGAGAATGCTGTATAGAAAAAATCGGAAAATCAATCACAGCTTTTCTACTGAAATAACGTTCATTCCTTGAAAAGCAGCAAAAAGTGCTGTAAAATGAAATCGTAAACGAGAGGAGTGACAGTATGCTGGATCGCAGTGAGGTGGGCAAGCGGGGGTATCTGGACCGGGACTTCCGCCTGGTGCATCTGAAGGATTCTCTGGCCCAGAAAATCGACTACCATTACCATGAATTTGATAAGCTGGTGATCTTCCTCGGCGGAAAGGTGACCTACGTGGTGGAGGGCGTCACCTATTTCCTCAAACCGTGGGACATCGTGCTGATCCAGCATAACCTGATCCACCGGCCCATCATCCACGCCGAGGAGCCTTACGAGCGGGCGGTGCTGTGGCTGGGGCGGGACTGGATCGCCCAGCGCAGCGATCCCGGCGAGCCGCTGGACGCCTGTCTGGACAAGAGCCGGGAGCAGGGGTTCCACCTTCTGCGGACCGGGGAGGAGGGGCGTCTTGGCTACGCCCGGTCCATCCAGCAGTTAGAGGAGGCCCTGCGGTCCGAGGAGTTCGGCGCCCGCCGCATGGCGGACACCCTGTGCCAACAGATTTTGATTCAGGTAAACCGGGACTTCCTCCGGGCCAATACCGCTCCGGCAGAGACGGACAGCTACCATCTGGACCCCAAAATGGAGGAGATCCTCCACTATATCGCCGCCAATCTGGAGGGAGACCTCTCCGTGGACGCGCTGGCGGCCCGTTTTTACATGAGCCGGTACTACCTAATGCACCGGTTCAAGGAGATCACCGGCTACACCGTCCACCAGTACACCGTGCAGAAGCGGCTGCTGCGGGCAGGAGAGCTGATCCGGGAGGGCGTTCCGGTGATGAAGGCGGCGGAGCAGGCGGGCTTTCCGGAGTATTCCACCTTCCTCCGGGCCTTTCAGAACACCTTCCATACCAGCCCGAAGAATTTCCGATAAGCGCGCCGTCTGTCTGCGTATACCGAAAGAGGATAATTGCCAACAAAATCAACGCCCCGCCATCCGGCGGGGCGTTGATCGTATATTGAATCGGAAGTTTAGGCCAGGAAGCCCTTCAGGATGCACTCCTCAGCTTCCTCGGGGGACAGACCCAGGGTCTCCAGCTTCAAAAGCTGGTCCCCGGCGATCTTGCCGATGGCGGCTTCGTGGATCAGCTGAGCCTCCGTGCTGTTGGCAACGATGGCGGGAATGGACTCGATGTGGGCATCATCCATGATGATGGAGTCGCACTGCACATGGCCGAAGCAAGCGGCGTTGCCCACCATCTTGGGATAGAACACCTGACGGGAGGTGCCCTTGGCCACGGACCGGGAAATCACCCGGCCACGGGCACCGTCCCCATCCAGAGAGATCTCCATGTCGCTTTCTGCCACCTGATCACCGTGGGTCATGAGCCGCTCGGTGACCACGGCCTCAGCATCCTTGCCGCAGACGATCTTAGTCTCACGCTTGGTGGAGTCGATGCCCCGGATCTGGACGGTCTCCATCTGGATGGTGGCGCCCTCTTCCAGATAGACAACGGTCTGGGGGTTCATGATGCGGCCACCGGTGCCGTCGCCGTCACCGTAGTGCTTTTCCGTGTATTTCACATGGGAGTGCTTACCTACATAGAAGGTGTGGATACCGTCATGACGGCTGTCCTCTCCGCCGCAGTTGTGGATGCCGCAGCCGGCCACGATGTCCACATCGCAGTTTTCACCGATGTAGAAGTCATTGTAAACCAACTCCTGAATACCGGGCTTGGTGATGATGACGGGAATGTGGCACTGTTCGCCCTTGGTCCCATCCTTGATGCGGATGTCAATGCCGGATTTGCCGTCGGTCTTGCCGGTGATCTGGATGTTCTCCGTGGACTGCCGGCCGTCGCAGCCGGTGTCCTTGCGAATGTTGAAGGCGCCTACCGGCTTGCCGATCAGGTCCGCGATTTTTTCCAGCAGCTCCCGATCTACCTGAGATTCCATCATAAGGCGTGTACCTCCTTGTTCAGTACCGGGCAGCCGCCCAGCGTGTCGGTCAGGATCCGGGGCAGGATCTCCTTCGGAGTGCCCCGGTGGCGGAGGGTGCCGTCACCCACCACGATGACTTCATCCGCCAAGGAAATAATACGCTCCTGATGGGAAATGATGATCATGGTGGCGCTGCCCTGACTGTGGATCTGCTCGAAGGTCTCCGTCAGCCGGGCGAAGGACCACAGGTCGATGCCTGCCTCCGGCTCGTCGAAGATCATCAGGTCGGCGTTCCGGGCCAGAATGGAGGCGATCTCAATGCGCTTGACCTCGCCGCCAGAAAGGGACACATCCACTTCTCGGTCCAGATAGTCATTGGCGCAGAGACCCACCTTGGTGAGGTACTGGCAGCACTTGTCCTTGGAAAGCTTTTCGTCGCCGGAGGCGATGGTCAGCAGGTCGCGGACAGTGATGCCCTTGAAGCGGGGGGGCTGCTGGAAGCCGTAGCTGATGCCCAGCTTGGCCCGCTCCGTAATGGTCATGTGGGTGACGTCCTGTCCGTTCCAGAGGATCTGCCCCTCAGTGGGTGTCACCAGACCCATGATGATCTTGGCCAGCGTGGTCTTGCCGCCGCCGTTGGGACCGGTAAAGACCACCAGCTTGTGATCGTCCACGGTCAGGGAAATGTCCTTCAGGATGCCCAGAGTCTCATCGGCTTCCCGAACGGAATAGCTGATATGTTTTAATTCCAGCATGGAAGGTCCTCCTTTATGGGGAAAGGAAAAATTTCCTGTCTTTCTCATGTAGTATACCAAAAATACGGGGAAATATTGGTTGCAAAAGCAACAGAAAACGGTCGGAAGCGGCCGAAATCCGCATACTGTTATACCCTAACATATTTTACCCTACCTGTCAAAGGGTAAGGGGGGATTTTTCAGTAAAACCGGCACTTTTTTTCCGGGTCCGCATAGACTGGAGGGAAAAGGAGGGGGAGCCCATGGAACGAAATCTCCACGAGCCGGAGATCTACGATTTCCGGCAGCATGACCGGCTCTGGCAGCGGGTGGGCCCCGGGCTGGAGCCCTATCCGGAAACCACGGCGGAAGCAATGCCGCGAAGGGAGGAACTGCCGCCGGCGCAAGAGAGCCAGCTTCCCGGCGCGGAGCCGAACCCCTGCTGCATGGGCAGCGAGGCAAGGGAGCTTCTGGCGGTGCTGGAGGGATACATCGAGGAGGAACTGGAGGACCGGCGGCGCTATCTGGCGCTGTCCCGGCAGGCACCCTCGTGGGCGAGGCAGACCCTGCGGGATATGGCGGAGGAGGAGAACGGCCACGCCCGGCGGCTCATGGCGGCCCGGTATCTCATCACCGGCCAGCCCTACCGGCCCAATCTGGTGTGCGGCGTGTTCTGCCCGGGCCGTTGGGCGGAGGAACTGCGGCGAAGCTACCATGAGGAGGTGTGCGGCGGCCTGAACTATGCCCGGACGGCAGACGGCACTACGGATGTCTGCCTTGTCAAGCTGCTCAATGAACTGAGCGAGGACGAATACCGCCATGCGGAGCGGCTCATGGCACTGCTGGAGCGGAGCCTTGGGCGGCAGGGCAACTGTTGAACAGGAATGGGAAAGCGCCCCGGAGCCGGGAAAACGGCTTCGGGGCATTGCTTTTGCCCGGCGGCTTGTGCTATACTATCCCATTAGAATTGATCAGGATCGGAGGACCTTGTATGTATGATGAATTGACGGCGGTGGACATTCAGAAAATGCAGGAGGAGATCAACTACCGGGTCCGGGAACTGCGTCCCCAGCTCATTGAGGAGGTCCAGACCGCCCGCGCCTTCGGGGATCTCAGCGAGAATTATGAATATAAATGCGCCAAGCAGGCGAAAAACCGCAATGACAGCCGCATCCGCTATCTGGAACGGATGATCCGCACTGCCAAGGTCATCGAGGTAAAGGAGACGGCGGACGCCGTGGGACTGTTCGACACCGTGACGGTCTATAACGAGATGATGAAGAAGGAAATGATAGTCCGCATCGTCACCACCCTGCGGCAGGACGCCTTAAAGGGACTCATCAGCAAGGAATCCCCTGTGGGACAGGCCCTCATGGGCCGTCGGACCGGGGAGCGGGTGGAGGTCGCCGTCAGTCCGGAGATGAAATATACTCTGGAGATCCGAAAGATCGAAAAGGGTTCGGATGACGAGAGCCTGGACATCAGCAGCTACTGAGCCGAGTCCGGGCCGACAGGATGCCGGATCGGAGGATTTCCGGCGGTTTTGCGGAAAGACTATTGAAATACCGGCTTTCTTGCCGTAAAATAGGGAGAAAGATAGAATCAGAGACTGTCAATAAAGTGGTAAATTCTCCGCAACGGTAAGGTAGGGCAGCCGTTAGCGGCTCCGCCGCTTTACGGATGCCGCATACCTCTTGCGGGTGAAGGGTATGCGCGGGACTACGCCCGCAGGCGTGTTTCGGAGCGCAACCGCCGCAAGGCGGCTCTTAGCGCGGGAAACCCAAGAAGGGATACACCGTCGGCTCAAGCCAATCAGCGGATACTGCATATCCGCTGATTGGGAGCCTTCCTCGAAACAGGCTCGCTTGATCCGCCACCGGCGGCGCTTCGCCTGTTTCCCTGCGCCATTAAAATCCTAAGTTTTCAGAACTTTTATAAAGTTCTGAAAACTTGCTCAGCGGGGAGAAAAGACTTTTTTGACACGCTGAGTTAGAATTTGATGAGGAGGATCTCACCATGCGCGTCATCACCGGCTCCGCCAGGGGCCGCCGTCTGAAGGAATTAGAGGGAATGGAGACACGGCCCACCACCGACCGGGTGAAGGAAGGGCTGTTCAACGTCCTGCAATTTGATATTGAGGGCCGTAAGGTCCTGGACCTGTTTGCCGGCACCGGCCAGCTGGGCATCGAGTGCCTCAGCCGGGGCGCGGCTTCCGCTGTGTTTGTGGACCGGCGGCCGGATGCAGCAGCTTTGACCCGTGAAAACCTGAAACTATGCGGCCTGACGGACCGGAGCCGGGTGGTGGCCGGGGATTCCATGGAATTTCTCAAGGCCGCCCGGGAAAAATATGACCTGATCTTTCTGGACCCGCCCTATGAGACGGAACTGCTGGAGACGGCCATCGCCCATATTGCCCGCCATGACCTGCTGAACGTTCACGGCATGATGATCGCGGAGCATCCGGTGGACAAGGCCCTGCCGGCCCTGTCCGCACCCTACCGCATGGGCCGGACCTACCGGTACGGCAAAATCGCCGTCACCATCTACCACCAGGACGGAGACGAGGGGGCGCAGGTATGAGGATCGCAGTCTGTTCCGGCAGCTTTGACCCCATCACGCTGGGACACATGGATATTATTCGCCGTACGGCGGCCTGCTTCGATCAGGTGTATGTCTGCGTCAGCCCCAATGCAGAAAAGCGGGGCCAGATGTTCACCCCGGAACAAAAGCTGAAGCTTGTGGAGGCGGCGGTTTTAGAGCTGCCCAACGTAACGGCGGAGCTGTACGGCGGCCTGCTGGCCGATTTCGCCGCGGAGCGGAAGGCTACCGCCATTGTCCGGGGCATCCGGACCCAGAGCGATTTCGACACGGAGTATCAGCAGGCCATGGTGAACCGGGGCCTGCATCCGGGGCTGGAAACGCTGCTGCTGCCTGCGGACCCGGCGTACATCTATTTGAGCTCCACCGTGGCAAGGGAGATGATCCATTATCATCAGCCCCTTGATAAGTACCTGCCCAAGGCGATCCTGCCCCTGATCCGGGACTGGACGGAACAACGATAAGGAGAATGCGTTATGGCTGAAAACGATGTAAACCGTTTAATTGATATGCTGTATGAACGGGTCGAGGACGCCAAGTCCCCCGCCCTGAAGCCCAACCTCAGCATGGTGGACCGGGACGAGGTGCTGGATCTGCTGGACGAGCTGCGGAACCAGCTTCCTGTGGAGCTGAAACGGGCTCAGGAGCTGCTGGCCGCCCGGGAAAAATTTGTGGACGAGGCCAAGCGGGACGTGGAGCGGATGATGCGTCAGGCGGATCTGGAGGCCAAGAGCAAGGTCTCTGACAGCGAGGTGCTCTATGCCGCCAAGGAGAAGGCCCGGAAGATCATCGCCGACGCGGAGGATCGCTCCCGCCAGCTCTGTCAGGTGGCAAATGAGTACGCAGAGGACGCTTTGGCCCGGACGGAGGAGGCTGTACAGGCCGCGCTGACCGAGGTGAAGCAGTCCCGGTCCGCATTCCGGGCCGCTTCCGCCGCCAAGCTTCAGGAACAGCGGGAAAAGCTGGAGGCAGAAAGAAAGACTGCGGAAGAGGCAGAGAATTGACGTGCTGTCCGCCGCAATGTAAGCGGACGAAACACATAGGAACAAGTATAGTCGGTGTGGAAAAGATGGTTGACCATAACGGAGACTGTGTGCCGTAAAAAAGGGGATTTGCGGGAAAATTCGTTAAAAATGACGAAAAAAGACCTGCAACTTTTTCTGAAAACTCCATATTTAGCGCAACTTGCGTTCTGAAAAAGAATGACAACACAAGATATTGTGTTGTCATTCTTTTTGATTTTACGTAAACCAATCGGCAACGATGGAACAATTGTTTGAAAACGGTGAATTATTCCTGACTTTTGGCAAAAAGTGGCCTGTTTTCAAGGGTTTGCGTCGGAAAAAAATACTTGCAATCCCCCTTGAAATCGCTTATACTCAGGGTGTGCGGTGGGGAAAAGTGGGGAAGATGTGGATAGCAGTGCCACATTGGACCACGAAAACCCAAAAAGTAGGGAAGGAGGGCACCGCTATGGCCAGACTCATGGGCAAGTCCAATAACACCATTGACTCCAAGGGCCGGCTGGTGATCCCCTCCAATATGCGGGAAGCACTGGGAGACCGGTTTTATATCACCATCGGCGCCCAGCACTGCCTGACCATTTACCCCGAGGCCAAGTGGAACCAGATGTCCGAGGATATGGACGAGCTGCCCTACACCGAGGCCCGGGCGCTGACGCTGCTGTATGCCAACGCTGTGGAGTGCGAGCCTGACGGTCAGGGCCGGGTTCTGATCCCCGCCGCCCTGCGGAATTACGCAAACCTGAAAAAAACCGCCACAATCGTTGGCATGAATGCCTTTGCCGAGATTTGGGATTCCGCCACCTGGACGGAGCGGGAACGCCAGATGCTGGAAGAGGACGATATGGCCGCCGCCATGGACGCCTTGGCGCGGGCCCGTCGGAATCGGAGCTGAGCTATGGAATTTACCCACAAGCCCGTTTTGCTGGCCGAGTGCATCGAAGCGCTGCATATCCGGCCGGAGGGAATTTATGTAGACGGCACACTGGGCCGTGCGGGGCACTCAAGAGAGATCGCCCAAAGGCTCACCACCGGCCGGCTGGTGTGCATTGACCGGGACCAGGCCGCCATCGACGCGGCTCAGGAGCGATTGGCCCCCTGGATGGACCGGGTGACGCTGGTCCACAGCAATTTCGACCGGGTCAGCGAGATTTTGGCGGAGTTGGACATTCCCGGCGTGGACGGTATGTTATTTGATCTGGGAGTATCCTCTCCTCAGCTGGATGACGCGTCCCGTGGATTTTCCTATATGCATGACGCACCGCTGGACATGCGGATGGACGCCACCGCGCCCCTTACCGCTTATGATGTAGTGAACACATGGAGCTACGAGGAGCTGCGCCGCATTTTGTTTGAGTACGGCGAGGAGCGCTACGCCCCCGCCATTGCGAAAAGAATCGTACAGGCCCGGGAGACCGCGCCGGTCCAGACTACATTGGAACTGGCGGAGCTAATCCGCTCCGCCATGCCTGCCGCCGCGCTCCGGGAGAAACAGCACCCGGCCAAGCGGAGCTTTCAGGCCATCCGCATTGCCGTCAACGGCGAGTTGGACGCCCTGCCGCCCATGCTCAGCGGAGCCATCGACCACCTGAACCCCGGCGGCCGGCTGGCCGTCATCACCTTCCATTCTCTGGAGGACCGCATTGTGAAGCGGGCCTTTCAGGATGCCGCCAAAGGCTGCACCTGTCCGCCGGAATTTCCGGTGTGCGTGTGCGGGAAAAAGCCCAGAGTGCGGCTGGTGACCCGGAAGCCCATCGTTTCGGGAGCGGCGGAGCTGGAAGAAAACAGCCGGGCCCGCAGCGCCAAGCTGCGGGTGGTAGAAAAATGTGACCCATTTGATATTTGACTTTTAAAAAGGGACAAGCCCTTTATTGTGTGTTGATTTTGTGGAAGGGAGGGACTCTGCAATGGCGTCAGCGGCCAGAGAATACCGTTATGCGCATCGGGAATTCAGCACAAACGGGAGTCTGGCCCGGGATCTGGACTGGGCGGTCCGGGAACGGGAATTGGAACATGCCGGCGAGGTCCCTCGCCACGAGCGGACACAGGCGGCCCCGAAGGTTTATCATAAGGAACAGGTTTTGGTGCGGGAGCGCCAGGCGATCCCCGTGCTATCTGTGTTGGGGGTAACGGCTGTGGCCGTGGCCGCGGTGATGCTGCTGCTGAGCTATGTGCAGCTGACCACCTTGGCCGCCGACACCGTGGCTCTGAAAAGCGAACTGACGGTCTTGCAGGCGGAAAATGTCAGCCTGACGGCCCAGCACGAGCAGATGTTTGATATGGCCACCGTCAAGGAAGTGGCGGCTGCTGCCGGAATGGCCAAGCCCACCAGCAGCCAGATCACCTATCTGGATCTGGACAGCGAGGACAGCGCCGTGGTCTACCGGACGGAGACCCCCAGCGTTTTCAGCCGGATCTTAAGCTCCTTGCATCATGGAGTCTACGCCGTGGTGGAATATTTCGACTGAACCTGAAATAAGTATGTTGTGACACAGCGGGGAGTGAGAAGCCGGCGTCTTCTTACTCCCCTTCTTTGCTGAATTGCCCCTGAAAGGAGAACTCTATGGCATCCAATCCCCGGAGAAAAAGCGACGCGGCCCGGCGGGCCAATCAGGTCATCCGCAGCCGGACGGTGCTGGTCATGCTGCTGTTGGGCATCGTGACCTTTGCAGTGCTGTTCTGGAAGCTCTATGACATCCAGATCCGTCAGCACAGCGTATTGCAGGAAAAAGCCATCGAGCAGCAGACCCGCAGCGCCGTGGTCAACGCCTCCCGAGGCACCGTTTATGACCGAAACCTCAACACGCTGGCCATCTCCGCCACGGCGGAGGACGTAAACATCTCTCCAATGCGGATCGCGGAGTTTGTGGAGAGCCAAAAGGAAAAGCAGGAGAAGGCTGCCAAGAAGGCGGCGGATAAGGGAGAGACTTACACAGCCCCTATTCTGCGGGATCAGGCCTACATCGCCAAGGGCCTCAGCCGCATTCTGGGCGTGGAACAGGAGACTCTGGAAACCCGGATGACCAAGACCAACTATGACTATTGGAACATCAAGAAGCGGGCGGATCAGACGGTTTCCGACGAAGTTCGCCGTTTCATCAACGGCGAGATCGACCCTGACGGCAATGAGGTGCCGGAATCGGATCGGGTAAAGCTTCAAGGCGTCTGGCTCCAGCCATCCTCCAAGCGGTACTACCTGTACGGATCTCTGGCTTCCGGCGTTCTGGGCTTTGTAAACTCCGACGGCGTGGGCAGTGTGGGTCTGGAGGCCAAGTACGACGATACCCTTACCGGTACTGCCGGGTATACCATCAGTGCCCGAAACGCCGCCGGCACGGAACTGATGTACAACTACGAGCAGATCTTCGATGCGGAAAACGGGCACAGTCTGGTGCTGACGCTGGATGCCAACGTCCAGATGAGTCTGGAAAACGGATTGGAGAGTATGCTGAAAAAATACGGCGCCAAAAACGGCGGCACCGGCATCGTTATGGATGTGAACTCCGGAGCTATCGTGGCCATGGCGTCCTATCCCAACTACGATCTGAATGACTACGGCACGATTTTTGACGATGCCCTGAAGACCAAGCTGGATACGGAGCTTGCCAAGATCGACGCAAAGCGCTCCACCTATGAATCGGAGGAGGCGTATGCCGAGGCCCGGTCTGCGGCCATCAACAGCGCCGTTCAGTCCCAGTGGCGCAACAAGTGCATCGACTCCACCTACGAGCCGGGTTCCACCTACAAGCCCATTACGCTGGCGGCGGCGCTGGAGGAGGGCAAGGTGACGAAAAACTCCACCTTCTACTGTTCCGGCTCCACCCGTGTGCAGGGCTGGAACAAGGCCATCTGGTGTTCCAACCACAGCGGCCACGGTCAGCAGACCCTCATCGAGGCGGTGGGCCATTCCTGCAACCCTGCCTTTATCAGCATGGGTCTGTCCGTGGGAACGGAGACCTACTACAAGTATCTGAAATCCTTCGGCCTGATGGATAAGACCGGCATCGACATGATCGGTGAGGTGAAGGGCATTTTTCAGGATGAAAAGAGCTTCAACTCCCAGGTGGTGTCGCTGGCGTCCTACTCCTTCGGCCAGACCTTCAACGTGACGCCCATCGAGCTGATCCGGGCTCAGGCGGCCTGCGTCAACGGCGGCTATCTCTATCAGCCCTACATTGTGGAGCAGGTGCTGGACGAGGACGGCAACGTTCTGTCCCAGCATGACTCCACTCCGATGCGGCAGGTCATCAGCGAGGAGACCTCCGCCATTGTCCGGGAGGCGCTGGAATATGTGGTCTCCTCCGGCAGCGGCAAAAATGGCCGGGTGGCGGGCTACCGCATCGGCGGCAAGACCGGCACCGCCGATAAGACTGGCACCAAGACCAACGACAACCCCAAGGGCGACGTGGTGGTGTCCTTCATGTGCTTCGCCCCGGCGGACGATCCCAAGTACATCATGCTCCTGACTATGGACACCCCTCGCCGTGATACCGGCACCGCCGTGTACGGCGGTACCATGGTGGCTCCCGTGGCCGGTCAGATCATGGGCGAGATCCTGCCCGCACTGGGTATTGAACCGAATTACAGCGCCTCGGAGCTGGCGAGCGCCGATGCCGCCGTGCCCTATGTGGTTGGCAAGAGTGCAGCGGACGCAAAGGCAGCTTTGAAGGCGGCGGGCTTTGCCTGTACCACCGTGGGAAGTGGCGATACCGTGACGGACCAGACCCCGGCGGGCGGCGCCATCGTGCCCAATAATGCTTCCATCGTGCTCTATCTGGGCGTGGAGAAGCCCAATGCCCCCAGCACCGTCCCCAACGTGGTAGGCAAGACCCCGGCGGAGGCCAACAAGGCCCTGACCAACGCGGGCCTCATTATGAAGGTCACCGGTGCTACCAGCACCGGCGGCAGCACCGGCAGCGTCACCGCCATTTCCCAGAGCGCGGAGGCGGGGACGGAACTGGCTGCCGGCAGCGTGGTCACGGTGCGCTTCGGTGCGAAAACCACGGACTGACCTCCGCTTACCGCACTTTTTGCCAGGTTTATGACACCATTTTCGGTATGCTTTCCTGAAAAACCTGCTACAATAGCCAAGGAGTGCTTTGTATACAGCCGCCGACTGCCCTGCGAGGGGGGCGGTGGACTTTCGTGAAACAATACCGATCAAATGGAGGAAAACGATATGAAACTGCGGGAACTGCTCAACGGCGTCCCTGTCGCGTCCTGCGCGGTGGATCTGGAAATGGAGATCGCCGGCGTCAGCTATGATTCCCGGGCCACCCAGCCCGGAGACCTGTTCGTAGCCATGACCGGCTACGCCACAGACGGCCACAAGTATATCGCCACGGCGCTGGAAAAGGGCGCGGCGGCGGTGTTGTGCCAGAATTTGCCGGAGGGGGATGGCCCTTATATCCGGACGGCGGATTCCCGCCGCGCGCTGGCGGTGATCGGGGCCAACTGGTTCGGCCATCCCGCCGAGGAGATGACCATGATCGCCGTCACCGGCACCTGCGGCAAGACCACCACCACCTATTTGCTGAAGGCTATTTTAGAGCAGGCACGGGAGGCCAAGGTGGGCCTTATCGGTACCAATCAGAACATGATCGGGCAGGAGGTCATCCCTACGGACCGCACCACGCCGGAATCCTTTGAGGTCCAGCGGCTCTTCCGGGAGATGGCGGACGCCGGGTGCGCCTATGCGGTGATGGAGACCTCATCCCACGCCCTGTGTCTGGACCGGGTCTACGGCGTTCACTACGAGGTGGGTATCTTCACCAATCTGACCCAGGACCATCTGGATTTCCATGTAACGATGGAAAACTACTGCGATGCCAAGGCCATTTTGTTCCGGAACTGCGGCGTCGGCGTGGTGAACGGTGACGATCCGTGGACGCCCCGGCTGCTGAAGGATGCCACCTGTCAGGTGCGCACCTACGGCGTCAAGTCCGAGGCGGACCTCCGGGCGGAAAACGTGGTGCTGTCTGCTGACGGCATCGCCTTTGACGCGGTGACAAAAACCGAGCGGGTACCCATCCGGGTGAATATCCCCGGCGGCTTTATGGTGTATAATACGTTGGATGTGCTGGGGGCCGCACTGGCGCTGGGCATTTCCCTGAAGGACAGCGCTGCTGTTCTGGCCAAGGTCCCCCATGTGCAGGGCCGGGTGGAGGTAGTCCCCACCCCCGGCAAGGACTATACCATCCTCATTGACTACGCCCACACGCCGGACAGCATGGTGAACGTGCTGCAAACGGTGAAGGAATTTGCCAAGGGCCGCACCGTGGCGGTGTTCGGCTGCGGCGGCGACCGTGACAAGACCAAGCGCCCCCGCATGGGCAAGGCGGCGGCGGACTGGTCCGATTTTGCCGTCGTCACCACCGACAATCCCCGGACCGAAGAACCTGCGGCCATCATCCGGGATATTTTGCCGGGCTTTGACGGCAGCGACACCCCTTACGAAGTGGTGGAGGACCGGGTGGAGGCCATCCACTGGGCCATGGACCACGCCCAGAAGGACGATGTGATCGTTCTGTGCGGCAAGGGCCACGAGACCTATCAGGAAGTGAACCACCAGAAGTTCCACATGGATGAGCGGGAGATCGTGGCGGAGCACCTGAACAGCGGACGCTGAGGTCCGGCAGACTTTAGGTATTCCCGTTTCATAAATACAGCCGCGCAGCGGCGAAAACACCGGCCGGATGTGTACCGGCCGGTCAGCAAGAGAAAGGCCCTGACGGGGAAAGCTGTCAGGACCGGGATAAGGAGAAAGCATGAGTATCTATGTGGCGTTACTGGCCGGCTGTGTGCTGACCATGATTCTGGGCAAATTCGTACTGGCGGAGCTGCGGAAGCTGAAGGCCGGACAGGAGATCCGGCAGGACGGCCCCACCTGGCACAATTCCAAGGCGGGCACCCCCACCATGGGCGGCATCGCCTTTATTCTGGGCAGCGGCATCGTGACCTTTGCCTGCGGCTGGCAGCAGATGCTGGCGGGGGACTTCGCCCATCTGTATGTGTACCTGTTCGCCCTGATCTTCGGGCTCATCGGTTTTGTGGATGACTACCGCAAGGTCCGCCAGCACCAGAACGAGGGCCTGACCGCCAAGCAGAAATTTGTCTTACAGCTTCTGGCGGCGGTGGTGTTCCTGTGCCTGATGCGGTATGAGGGCCTCCTGACCAACGATCTCTATATCCCCTTTGTCAACGTGACGCTGACAGTGAACTGGATCGTGTATCTGATCTTCGCCGCCTTCGTCATCGTGGGCTGCGTCAACTCCGTGAACCTCACCGACGGCATCGACGGTCTGGCCTCCAGCGTCACCGCCGTGGTTATGGCGTTCTTCATGGGCACCGCCATGATTTGGAAATTCACCACGCTGGGCATTTTCTCCTCCGCCCTGTGCGGCAGTCTGCTGGGCTTCTACGCCCTGTATAACCGCCATCCCGCCAAGTGCTTCATGGGTGATACCGGCAGCCTGTTTTTAGGCGGCGCGGTGGCGGCGCTTGCCTTTGCCTTTGATATGCCGCTGGTGCTGATTCCGGTGGGGATCATCTACATTCTGGAAACTTTATCCGATATTATACAGGTTGGATACTTCAAGGCCACTCATGGCAAGCGGTTTTTCAAAATGGCCCCTCTGCATCACCATTTGGAACGGTGCGGCTGGAGCGAGGTGAAGATCGTAACGGTTTTTGTGTCCATTACGGCAGTGTTCTGCCTGCTGGCGTATTACGGCATCCGGGGCCGCTATCTGTAAACCGGTAAGACCTTGACTTGATTCGGAGAGGAGGAAACATCCATGACCCAGACACGGCCTCGCCGCCGTCCCCTGACCCATCAGGAGAAGCTGGCCCTTCAGGAGCGCAAGCAGCGCCGCCGGGAAAAAATGGAAGAGAGCCGGGAACTGGCCAAAGGTCCCATCGACCTGACCTTCTGTCTGCTGGTCATGCTGCTGACGGCCATCGGTCTGGTGATCCTCCTGTCCGCCAGCTTTCCCTCCGCCTATTATGAGAAAGCGCCCTCCCGCCACAACCCGCTGTATTACTTTGAAAAGCAGGGCGTTTTCGCCGTGCTGGGTACGGCGGTGATGCTGCTGGTCAGTAAATTCAACTATCAGCGGCTTCGCGGCGCGGGCAGAGCCTTGATCTATGTGTCCGTGATTTTTCTGATTCTGGTCATCATCCCCCACAACCCCATCGCGGTGACGGCCAAGGGCGCTACCCGGTGGTTGAAGATCGGCGTGCAGTTCCAGCCCTCGGAGATCGCCAAGGTGGCAATCATTACCTACTTTGCCGACAGCATTTCCCGAAAAAAGGACAAAATGCGCAGCTTCCGCTACGGCGTGCTACCCTATGCCTTTATTCTGGTGGTAGTGGCAGGCCTGGTGGCTGTTGAGCCCCACCTCTCCGGCGCAATCCTGATTTTGGGCGCCGGTGCGGCTATGATGCTGGTAGGCGGTATCAACTGGGTCTGGGTAGGCACTGCCGCTGGCGCGGCGGTTGGCATGGTGTATGTGGCTTTATTTGTCATCGGCTATAACAAATCCCGCGTTATATACTGGCTGGACCCTTGGGCAGATGCCGCGGATAAGGGCTATCAGCTTTCTCAGAGCTTGATTACCATCGGCTCCGGCGGGTTGTGGGGACTGGGTCTTGGCAAGAGCCGGCAGAAGTTCCTGTTTCTGCCGGAGGAGCACAACGATTTCATTTTCTCCATCGCCTGCGAGGAATTGGGTCTGGTGGGAGCCGGGATCATCATGCTGCTGTTCGCGGCGCTGATCCTTCGAGGCTACTGGATCGCCCTCCACACCCGTGACCGGTTCGGCACGCTGTTGGCGGTGGGCTTTACCACGCAGCTGGCCGTGCAGGTGTTTTTGAACATCAGCGTGGTGACGGGACTGCTCCCCACCACCGGCATCTCCCTGCCGTTTTTCAGCTACGGCGGCACCGCCCTGCTTATCCAGCTGGCGGAAATGGGCGTGATCCTGAGCGTATCCAGGCAAATGAAGCCAACAAAGGCAGGGTAAACACCTGCCTCAGCGTGTCGAAAAGATTTTTCGCCCCGCTGACACATTTTCAGAACTGTTAGTTCTGAAAATGTTGGATTTTAATGGCGCAGGACACCCTTCTTGGGTTTCCCGCGCACATCCTTCCTTACCGTTTTCTTGATAGCCTTAGGCAGGGTAAACACCTGCCTTTTCGGCCTGTTTTGACATCTTTTTGGAAAGGGGCGCTGCTGGTGGAAAAGCGCATTGACCGGGTGATCTTCACCTGCGGCGGCACGGCGGGCCATGTGAACCCGGCTATTGCCGTGGCGCAGTTGATGGCGGAGAAGAACCCGCAGATCAAAATACTGTTCGTGGGGGCGGAGCGTGGCTTGGAAAAGGACCTGATCCCCAAGGCGGGATACGAATTCCGTACCGTTCACATCTCCAGCTTTCACCGCTCCCTCAAGCTGGCGGAGATCAAGCACAATCTGGTGTCCCTCTACAATATGGTCCGCTCCCCGGCAGAGGCCCGGGCTATTTTGAAGGAGTTCCGGCCTGACGCGGTGATCGGCACCGGCGGCTACGCCAGCTATCCCACCGTGAAGGCCGCCGCCAAAATGGGCATCCCCACGGCGGTCCATGAGTCCAACGCCGTGCCGGGACTGACCACGGAGCTGCTGGAGCCTTACGCCGGGCGGATCATGGTAGGCTTTGAATCCTGCCGCCAGCACTACAAGCACCCGGAGAAGGTGGCCGTCACCGGCACCCCGGTCCGGGAGGACTTCTTCACCCTGACCAAGGAGGCGGCCAAGGAAAAGCTGGGCGTCAATGACGGACGGCCGCTGATCGTCTCCTTCTGGGGGTCTCTGGGTGCTTCCGGTATGAACGCACAAATGGCGGATATGCTGGCTTTGGAGGCGGGGAAGGAGCCGTTCCATCATATCCACGGCGCGGGCAAGAGCGGATATGCTGCCGTGCTGAAGGCATTGGCGGAGAAGGGCGTGGACCTGAAGGACCACCCCTCCCTGCAGGTCCGGGAATACATCTATGACATGGCCCCGGTGATGCGGGCGGCGGATCTGGTGATCTGCCGGGCGGGAGCCTCCACCGTCAGTGAGCTGACGGCGCTGGGCGTGCCGGCCATCATGGTGCCATCCCCCTATGTGACCAACAACCACCAGGAGAAAAACGCCCGCGCGCTGGAGACCCACGGCGGCGTGGAGGTTTTGCTGGAGCAGGATTCCTCCGGGCAGGCGCTGTTTCAGACGGCGGCAGGCATTTTGCATGATGATGTCCGGCGGGAAGCCATGGCGTCGGCCATGGCGGAATTGGGCATCCGGGATGCGGCCCAGCGAATTTACGAAACCGTTCAGGAGTTGCTGTAAATTTACTGTTTCGGACTTTACACCAGCCCATCGCCGTGATAAAGTATCAAAGAAACCGAAAAATAGACGGCGAAAGCGCCCTGTATCCAAGAAAACGGCAGGCGTTTAGCCCTTTTGATAAAGCGGCGGCAGGAACCGAAGTTGCTCTCTCCCCATAGAATGGCCCGTGATACCATTTTCATCGGGAGGGACCAATAATATGAGCCGACTGCTGATCCGGGGCGGGAATCGCCTCCAAGGGGAAGTTACCATACAGGGAGCGAAAAACAGCGTGCTGCCCATTCTGGCAGCTACCATTCTCACCGGCGGAAGCGTGGTGCTGCGCCGCTGTCCCCGTCTGCGGGATGTGGAGGCGTCCATCCGTATCCTGCAAGCCTTGGGCTGCAAGGCCGGGTGGCGGGGGGATGTGTTGGAGGTGGACACCGCCGGGATGACCGGCTGCGACGTTCCCGATGCGCTGATGCGGGAGATGCGGTCCTCCGTGATCTTTCTGGGGGCGATCCTGGCCCGGTGCGGGGAGGCAAGCCTCACCAGCCCCGGCGGCTGCGAATTAGGTCCCCGGCCCATCGACCTGCACCTCTCCGGCCTCCGGGCACTTGGGGCGGAGATCGACGATACCGGCGGCACCCTGCACTGCAAGGCGGCGAAGCTGACGGGGCGGGAGATCGTGCTGGGGTTCCCCTCTGTGGGGGCCACGGAAAATCTGATGCTGGCGGCCTGCGGCGCGGAGGGCGTCACGGTGCTTTCCAACGCCGCCAGAGAACCGGAAATTGAAGACCTGCAAGGCTTTTTGAATACCTGCGGCGCGGAGATCACCGGCGCGGGCACATCCACGGTGGTGATCCGGGGCGGACGGCCCCTCCACGGCGGTACTTACACCATTCTGCCGGACCGCATCGCGGCGGCTACCTACCTCTGCGGGGCGGCCTCCGCCGGGGGCGAGGTCTTTCTCCGGGACGCACGGGAGGAGCACCTCTCCGCTGTGACGGCGGTGCTCCGGGAGGCGGGGTGCGACGTGACCGGCGGCAGCGCCGGGATCGTGTGCCGCCGTACCGGACGATTGACGGCGCCCCGGCCCATCCGCACGGCCCCCTATCCCGGCTTTCCCACCGACGCGCAGGCCATTTTGATGGCGGCGCTGCTGCGGTGCCGGGGGGCGGCGGTATTCGAGGAAAACCTGTTCAGCAGCCGCTACCGCCATGTGGATGAGCTGGCCCGCATGGGAGCAGACATCCGGGTTTCCGGACGGACGGCGGTGGTGCTGGGCGTGGAGCGGCTCCACGGAGCCGCCGTGCGGTGTACGGATCTGCGTGGCGGCGCGGCACTGTGCGCAGCGGCTCTGGCAGCGGAGGGAGAGACCTCCATTTCGGACATTACCCATATCGACCGGGGCTATCAGAGCATCGAGGATGATCTGGCGGCGCTGGGCGCGGATATACGGCGGGTGGAGGAGACGGCCTCCCCCTGAGAGACAGACTGTAAAGGAGAACCACCATGGCAAGACGGAGAGGATCGGCGCGGCGGCGCAGAAGGGGAGGCAGCGGCTTCCTCTATAAGCTGCTGTCCGTATTCCTGATCTGCGGCTGTCTGGTGGCGGCCATCACCCTGTTTTTCCGGGTGGATACGGTGGTCATCACCGGGGAGAAGCGCTATACGGAGGCGGAGATCCGTCAGGCCAGCGGCGTGGAGGACGGTGACAACCTCTTTTTGCTGAACAAGTATCAGGTGATCCGGAACATCGCCGAGGCCCTGCCGTATATCGAGATCGAAAACACCCGTATTCAGCGGAAGCTGCCGGACACCCTGCTGATCCAGGTGCAGGAGTGCGGCGATCCTCTGGCCTGGACGCAGGACGGGACAGTGTGGCTGATGAGTCCTGCCGGAAAGATTGTGGAGCAGACGGATACCGCCGCAGGACATCCCACCGTTGACGGCTGTGAGCTGCTGGCCCCCTCCGTAGGGACCCAGATCGCTGTGGATACGGCCTATGAGACCCGGCGGGAAAGCCTGCTGGAATTGCTGGCTGTGCTGGATGAAACGGGGGATCTGGCAAAGGTGGATGCCATCCATCTGGGAGAGGCGTCCTATATTTCTATGGACTATATGGACCGCTTTACGGTGAAAATGCCCTATCAGGCGGACTTTTCCTATAAGCTTCGGGTGCTGGAGCTGGCCATCAACAGTGACAAGATTCAAGATAATATGACAGGCACCTTTGATATGCGGCAGGAGGACGGCCAGGTCATATTTGATCAGGATACCAGAAAATAAGAGGAAGCCGGGAGGGAGACGCCGAAAAAAATCGGAAACAAATCTCCGGCAACCCTTGACCTCACCGGGAAAATAGCATACAATAGATAATCATATCCCACTATGCTTGGGACACTATAACTTGTGATTTACAGGGCGGCTTGCCGCCCTTTCGTACAAAAGACAGCAGGAGGCACCGCTATGGCATTTGGATTGGAAACCGGCCCCGAGTCCGTGGTCAACATCAAGGTCATCGGCGTTGGCGGCGGCGGCAACAACGTGGTCAACCGCATGGTCCGCTCCGGCACCAAGGGTGTGGAGTTCGTGGCCGTGAATACAGATAAGCAGGCATTGAATGTTTCCAGTGCTACATACAAGATCCAGATCGGCGAAAAGCTGACCCACGGTCAGGGCGCCGGCTCCGACCCCGAGGTGGGCCGCAAGTCCGCTGAGGAGAGCCGGAACCAGATCGCCAAGGCGCTGGAGGACACCGATATGGTGTTCATCACCGCCGGCATGGGCGGCGGCACCGGCACCGGCGGCGCACCCATTGTGGCGGAGATCGCCAAGGAGATGGATATTCTCACCGTGGCCGTGGTCACCAAGCCCTTTGGCTTTGAGGGCCGCCGCCGGATGCAGCAGGCGGAGAGCGGCATTGCCGAGCTGAAGGATAAGGTGGACTCTCTGGTCATCATCCCCAACGAGCGGCTGAAGCACGCCACGGACCAGAAGATCACCTTTGCCAACGCCTTTGAGATCGCCGACGATGTGCTGCGTCAGGCAGTGCAGTCCATTTCCGACCTGATCCGCGACACCGGCTTCATCAATCTGGACTTTGCCGATGTGACGGCCATTATGAAGAACGCAGGTATGGCTCACATGGGCGTGGGCCGGGCTGCCGGCAAGGGCAAGGCCGAGGAAGCCGCCCGTATGGCCATTTCCAGCCCCCTGCTGGAGACTTCTATCGAGGGGGCCAAGGGCGTCCTTATCAACGTCACCGGCTCTATGGACATCGGTCTGGAGGAAGTGGAGCAGGCCGCCTCTCTGGTGCAGCAGGCCGTCCATCCAGACGCCCTCACCATCTTCGGCGCCACCTTCGACGAAACTATGGACGACGAGATCCGTGTCACCGTCATCGCTACCGGCTTTGATAAGAACCCGGCTGACGAGCTGCCTAAGATCGGCACATTTGCAAAGCCTCCCGTTCAGTTGGAGGGTCAGGAGAAGGATGAGCAGCCCAAGGCACCCTTTGCACCCATTGAGCCCATTGCTCCGGCAGAGGAAAAGCCCGCTGAACCGGAGGAAGATCCCTTCGATGACATTTTCAAAATTTTCAATCGCCGGGATTGAGTGGAATTTTTAAATTGAAGCTTCTACCAGCAGACGCAGGAATTTCCTGCGTCTGCTTTTTTGCGCTTATGCTTAAAGCGTCATCGTGATCCGGCTGGCGCTGCTGCCGCTTTTTGTCGGGAGTTGCCGCGCCTGCAGCGGACAAGATAACCGTGTCCGCAGAAAATGCGGCACAAATCTGCGGCGGCACGACAGAATTTCAATACAAATAGGAATATAGGACGAAAAATTAACGATTTGTTTTGAAAAAATGCCGTACCGGCCGCGAAAGGAGTGATGGACTTGCATGGAACCATACAAAAAGGACTGCGTTACGGCGCGGCGCTGGTACTGGCCATGGCGCTGTGCGCCACCGCCGCCCTGGCCGCCGGAACGGAGGGGAAACGGCTGGTGCCGGTGGGACACACCGTAGGGGTGAAGCTGTTTGCCCGGGGCGTGGTGGTGGTAAAGCTGCCGGAGGGCGGTACTCCGGCCCGGACCTGCGGCCTGAAAACCGGCGACGTGATCGTGGAGTGCGGCGGCGAGGCCGTGACCTCCACGGAGCAGTTCCAATCCCTGCTGCAAAAAAATGGAACGGACGCCACGGCACTGGAGATCAAGCGGCAGGGCAGCCCTCTGACCCTCTCTGTGGAGCCGGAACGGAATGAACAGGGCATCTGCTGCATCGGCGCGTGGATCCGGGACAGCATGGCGGGCATCGGCACCGTGACCTATTACGATCCCGCGACCGGCGCTTTCGGCGCGCTGGGACACGGGATCACCGACGGCGATACCATGGCTCTGATGCCCTTCGGTAGCGGCTCCATCCTGCCCTCCACCGTGAAGGCGGTGAAGAAGGGGAGCAGCGGCAGCGCCGGGGAGCTGCGGGGCAATTTTGACCTGTCCGGCGACCTTGGCCCCCTGTGCGCCAACACCGACTGCGGCATTTTCGGCACACTTCCGGCGGACTGCACCCTTGTGGCGGGCGAGGCTCTGCCGGTGGGCGATGCCGTGGAGGGACCGGCAACGATCCGGGCCAATGTGTCCGGGGACGAGGTGCGGGAGTATGCCGTTGAAATTTTGAAACGGCTCCCAAATGCCTCTGACGGTCGGGAAATGGTGATCTCCGTCACAGACCCGGACCTGATCGCCGCCACTGGCGGCATCGTGCAAGGCATGAGCGGCAGTCCCATTCTTCAAAACGGAAAGCTGGTGGGGGCTGTGACCCATGTGCTGCTTTCCGACGCAACAAAAGGATATGGAATTTCCATGGAAACTATGCTGAACGCGGGAGAAAACGTGTAGAAAAAGTAAAATGACGAGGCGGGGAGAAATGATTTCTCCCCGCCCTGCTCCTTTTTGGCATGGAGGCTCCCACAAACCCGGCGGTCAAGCGTCCCGCTCAAAGACAAGATCCAAGTCCGTTATCTTTCCGTAATTGTTGATATTTGTGGGGATGTACCCGACATAACGATAGCCCCTTGCGGCGTATTCGTCGATAATGGCCCGGTGCGCCTCCGATCCTGCGCCCACAAGTTTCCCAATGTGAATGTTGACGTACTCGTATGCTTTCACTGTTCACTCCTCCTTTGGTACGCATATCCGCACAGGCGGGTTTTCTCTAAAAGGTTTCTGTTTCCGCACGATTCACTGTGTCAGAGAGTTGTTTCGAGCGGAAATGTGCTGACTTATCCGCCGATGGAGCGGCTTAAAAACGGGACAGCTTATCGTTCAGCTTCGTGTAGATCCGCTCCCGGAACCAAGGTTCACTGGAGGCGGCCACAGCGTCCGCCGGAGAGAACCAGCCCACCCGGCTGTTCTCGTCGGGCTTGGGACGGATGGTGGCGGAGGGGTCCGCCTCTAAGAGGTAGGTGACGTTGAGATGGAGGTGGGAGGAAACGTACCGGCCATGCTTTTCATGGCCGTCCACCGTCAGGATTTCCAGAGAATACAAGTCCTCGGACACGGGGCGGACCTCCGTGAGACCGCTTTCCTCCCGGACCTCCCGCAACGCCACGGCCAGCAGATCCCGGTCTCCGTCGGCGTGGCCGCCCAGCCAAGCCCAGGAGTCATAGAGCCTGTGATAGGCCATCAGGACCTGCTTCCGGTCCGGGCTGACCACCCAGGCGGAGGCGGTAAAATGGGCGGCGGTATTGGCTCTGGTGTACAGATCCTCGTGGCTGTCAAGACGGCGGAGCAGTTCTTCCCGGTCCCGTTCCTCCTGCTCGTTCCACGGGCGGTAGGCGATGAGCTGTTGACGCAGAAGCTCCATAATGATCCCTCCGAAAAAAGCGTACAGCGGGAGAGTATCCGCTGTCGGATACGGTAGTTGCAGTCGACGAAAATATTTTTATATCCGGAAAAAGCGACAAAATATTTCTTGGGCTTATCATACCATATTTTGTGGAAGAAGAAAAGAACCACCACAAAAAAAGAAGACAGGCTGGACAGATTTCACCATATTTTGTGAAAAATAAGAACAAAAGAACGCGGAAAGTGCTGGAAAATAGGCTGTCTCGTGAAAAATGTCGAACGATTGTTGGAAAATTTAGCTGTGATTCATTGAAAAAGTTAGGAGAACGTGCTATTTTAAATAAAACGCGACTTGAAACCGTTAAAACCGTCGCAAATTTGGGAAAAAGGGAGTGCATTATGGATCAACGTAAGACGGTATTGCTGGCAGACGCCGGCGAGGAATTTCGCACGCTGCTGTGGGAAGAAATGGAAAAGACAGGCGAGTTTTCTGTGGAGATCGCGCGGGATGGAAATGAGATTCTGAAGCGGGTAAAGGAACGAATGCCGGACCTTCTGGTTATGGATGTGATGCTGCCGGGCATGGACGGCATCAGCGTGCTGCGGCAACTGCAGAAGCAGGGAGACGCACCTATGACCATTCTGGTCTCCGGCTTTGTCTCCGACCGGATGCTGGCGGAAGCCTCAGAACTGGGGGCGGCGTATTTTCTGCCGAAGCCTTTTGAAACGGCCGCTCTGCTGGATAAGATGCGGGGCTTGTTTCTCAAAGCGCCCCAGGAGAGCTTACCCAGTCTGAAAACCATGGTGACTTCCGTGATCCATGAGATCGGCGTCCCTGCTCACATCAAGGGCTATCAGTATCTGCGGGAGGCCATCATGATCACGGTGCGGGATATGGATGTCATCAACGCGGTGACGAAGGTTCTCTATCCTGAAGTAGCCAAGCGGTTTGCCACAACGCCTTCCCGGGTGGAGCGGGCCATCCGCCACGCCATCGAGGTAGCCTGGGACCGGGGCGATCTGGAGACCTTGCAAAAATATTTCGGATATACAGTTAGTGTTTCCAAAGGTAAACCTACCAATTCGGAGTTCATCGCCATGATCGCGGACCGGCTGACACTGGAGCAGAAAAACGGAAAAGCCTGGCAGGATTGACGTCTCCGGTTCCGATATTTGCAGAAAAATCAGAAACCGGGCTTGGCAGAGAGAAAAAATTGTGTTATTCTGTTTTCCAAACGAATAAGGAAAGAAGGAAGCACAATATGACATATACATTCCAGCCCCGGGGCGTCTGCTCCCGGGCCATGACGGTAGAGGTAGACGATCAGGGCGTGATCCGTGATCTTCAGGTGGTAGGCGGCTGCAACGGCAACCTCCAGGGCATCTCCGCTCTGGTGAAGGGCATGAAGGCCGAGGAGGCCATTGCCCGCCTGAAGGGCATCAACTGCGGCGGCAGAGGCACCTCCTGCCCCGACCAGTTTGCCCGCGGACTGGAAGCGGCCATGGCGCAGAAGTAAGCACCCATTTGTGACCGCATAGGAACCGGAACGGCTTTTGCCGTTCCGGTTTTTTCTTTGCTGCTGACTGGGAAAAAGCACCTGCCGTCCACAGTCCGCATAGAATGGGCCAGCGAAACAGAATCGCGGACCGAACGCAACAGGGGATGATGAACGATGGCTTATTCTGACCGGGAGCTGCTGGCGCGGCTGATCCAATGCGAGGCGGGCGGGGAAGGGGATACGGGAATGAAGGCGGTGGCCGGCGTGGTGATGAACCGGGTCCACGCCCGGGGCGGGGAATACGCCCGGGTGGGCCGGGGCAGCATCCGCAACATCATTTTCCAGCCCTACCAGTTCGTGTGCGCCTCCGAAACGGAACGGGGCGCCTACAACCCCCAGAATATTTTCAATATGCGGCCGGAGCAGATCCACTTCGACATTGCCGACTGGGCCATCGCGGGGAACCGCATTCCCGATGTGGCGGAGTCCCTGTGGTTTTACAATCCCTTCGGTCCTCAGTGCCGGAGCAGGTTCCCCTCCGAGGTGGGCTACTGGCAGACCCGCATTGGAGATCATTGCTTTTATAATCCAACGGATGCCTATTATAGAACTTGAGAGGTGTTTTTATGCAGCGTTTCAATACTTACCAGACAGCACCGGTCCCGTCCGGCGGGAGCGACTGGCAGGCGGAGATCAATGGCGGCGGACAAACGGAGGCAAGGAGCGTCGGTGATGCGCGCTCCTGGCAGTCACCGGAGGGATCGGAGTACGTCACCCTGCCCGGTGGACAGATGATGCCCATGGGCAATATGCCGGGGATCCGAACAAATCTGCCAGAGGACGTGATCCAGAACCCCCTCAGCGTGGAGGAGGCCCACAACGGCTCCATCAAGGCCATGCTGGCCAGAAATGAGGGAAACTATGTAGTGGCTACGTTTCTGGTGGGGACGCAGGGAACGGTTTCCTGGGAGGGAATCCTCTACGATGTGGGCAACGACTTCATCACCATTTACCAGCCGGGGCGGGAGCGGTATATCGTGACGGATATTTACGCCTTGAAGTATATCGAATTTTACGATACCCGCCGCCGAGAGCAGTGCGAGGCTATGCTGAAGCAGAACGGCCTTTGGAACCAGAGGTAAAAGTTTACAGAAGGGGATTGCGGAGAAAAAAGCACTGTGATACAATCAAATACTGTCGATAAAGTGGTAAATTCTCCGCGACGGAAAGGAAGAGTGTGCGCGGGAAACCCAAGAGGGGGAAACGGGCGATGCGCCGCCAGTGGCGGAAAGAGCGAGCCCGTTTCGAGGAAGGCCCCCGGTTTTCGGGTGCAAAGCGCACGGAAACCGGCTGGGTCAACGGTGTATTCCTGCTCCACGCGGGGCGAAAAGACTTTTTCGACACGCTGCAATCAGCACGATCAAACAAATGAGGAGGAATCCCAATGGATTTTGAAAAGCTGTCCGCAGAGAGATACTCTCTCCGGAAATTTGATACCCGCCCTGTGGAGCAGGAGAAGCTGGATCTGATTCTGGAGGCAGGCCGCAACGCTCCCACCGCCCATAACAATCAGCCCCAGCGGATCTTCGTGTTCCGGAGCCCCGAGGCTCTGGAAAAGGCAGACGCCTGCATGGACTGCCACTTCCACGCCCCTGTGGTCATCGGTGTAGGGTATGACCCCAAGGAGTCCTGGCACCGGGAACATGACGGCAAGGATCACGGCGAGATCGACGCCGCCATTGCTGTGACCCAGATGATGCTGCAGGCGGCAGATCTGGGCCTTGGCACTACCTATGTGGGTATGTTCCGGCCGGTGGATCTGGTCAAGACCTTCCCGGAGATGGAGGGATTGAACATGATCGCCATGCTGCCTCTGGGGTATCCTGCGGAGGGCGCCCATCCCGCCAAGCTCCACGGACTGCGCAAGCCCATGGAGGAACTGGTGAAGTACCTGTAACCCCTAAGAAAACACCGAGGCTTTCAAGAAAGCCTCGGTGTTGAGTCTGTCAATAAAGTAGCAGATTCTCCGCAATGGTAAGGAAGGGTGTGCGCGGGAAACCCAAGAAGGGTGTCCTGCGCCATTGAAATCCTAAGTTTTCAGAACTTTTATAAAGTTCTGAAAACTTGTTCAGCGGGGAGAAAAAATTTTTTCGACACGCTGAAACACCGAGGCTTTTAAGAAAGCCTCGGTGTTCTTTTTTTGAGATGGAGAGAAATTTGATCAGCGGTGTCTGCGGCCCCGGTAGCCTCTGCTGTAACTGCGGGCATTGCGGCCGTAACGGCGACGGCGGCTGAGACCGGTCAGCCGGAAAATCACCAGCAGCACCAGCAGTACCGCCAGCACGATGGCCACGGTTTTCACGGCGGGCTTCTTGAAAAACAGCGTTACGTTATGGCGGAACACCATAAACTTGTCCGCAGTCACATCGCTGCTGGCAAGAAGATCCACGGAAGCATAGACGGTGTCGCCGTCCCGCAGTTCCATGGTGCCCAGCTTGTCTCCGGCGGTGATGGGGGCTTCCACGGCCTCCGGCAGGGAGATGACCCGATCCAGCTCCGCTGGGTCCAGATCCCGGGGGAACAGGGACTCCACATTGTTGGCGGGATGCACCGTTACATAGTCGGTTTTGGACAGGCTCACCGGAACCTCCTGAATGATCTCCTTGTCCTCTAAAATGGTGCGGTAGGCGAAATTCTTGAAGCCGTAGTCAAAGAGGTGGGAGGTTTCGGAAAAGTTCAGCAGGTTGCCTACGCCGTTTTCCTCGATCCGCTCCGCACCCATGACCACGCTGACAAAGTGCAGTTCCCCTTCCTGGGCGGAGGAGATGAGGCAGTGCCCAGCATCGCTGGTGGAGCCGGTCTTGATGCCGTGAGCCCGCTTATCCCGGTAGCCGATGACACGCCAGGTGGACAGCAGATGGTTGGTGGTGTACAGCGTCCGCTCCTTGCTGAGATTGGTGGCGGGGATGACGGCCTTGGCGCTGTCGCAGATCTCCATGAATTCCGGATACTGCATGGCGGCCTTGGTGATGAGGTAGAGATCCCAGGCGGAGGTGTAGTGATCCGGGTCATGCAGTCCACTGGGGTTGACGAAGTGGGTGTTCTCGCAGCCGAGGGCTTTGGCCTTGGCGTTCATGGCGTCCACAAAGGCGGCGATGGAGCCGACGTCCCACTCCGCCAGAATGTTGCAGGCCTCGTTGGCGGAGACGATGAGCATACATTGCAGAAGCTGCTTTACCGTCATGACCTCCCCGGCCTTGATCCCGGCGCTGCTGCCGTCCGCGTGGTAATAGGTGTCGCTGAAGGCGTTTTCAGAGGCGGTGACCTCCTGATTCAGCAGTGTTTCATTGCCGCTGACCTTTTCCAGGATCAGCAGAGCCGTCATGACCTTGGTCAGGCTGGCGGGATAGTTTTTCTCATGGATGTTTTTGGCATAGGCCACGGCGTCGGTGTTCACGTCCGCCAACAGCGCGGCCCTGGCCTGAATGTCCGGGACCTCCAGCGCTCCGGCAGCGGGGGTGAGAAACAGCCCGGTAAGGCAGGTGCAAAGTAAAAAAACCGAGATAAAGCGTTTGAATTTCATATCTTTCTCCTGAAGAATATGGTATACTGGTAGAGACAGAAATCGTCAATGACCGTATTCGTTGTGATTCGACATTTTTAGTATATCAGATTCGTCAAAGGAGTTCAACCATGGGAGCGAAGTTAAAAGCTGTCAGAACGGAACTGATCCTCCTGGGCCTGACGGCGGTGTTTCTGAGCGGACTGCTGACGGTCTCTTACCGGGACCGGGCCACCGCGGAAGTGGCGGTGACGGCGGAACACGTCCTGCCGCCGGAGGAGGTCGAGGTCACGCTGGTGGACCTGAATACCGCCGAAGCGGAGGAACTTGCCACTTTGCCGGGGATCGGCGAGGGGCTGGCGAAGCGGATCGTTGACTACCGGACGGAGCATGGACCCTTTGAAGGCCCGGAGGGGCTGATGGAGGTCTCCGGCATCGGCGAGAAGAAGTTAGAGGAGCTGCGGGATTACATCACCGTGAGCAATGGCGCATAAAAGGAGCGGAAACTTGAGAATTTTAGTGGTGGATGACGAAAAGACCCTGGTAAAGGGTATGAAATTCAATCTGGAAAACGAAGGCTACGAGGTGGAGTGCGCCTACGATGGCGCGGCGGCGCTGGAGCTGGCCCGGGAGGGACGGTTCGACCTCATCATTCTGGATGTGATGATGCCGGAGATGGACGGGCTGGAGGCCTGTATGAAGATCCGGGAGTTTTCCAACGTGCCCATCATCATGCTGACGGCCAAGAGCGAGGACGCAGACAAGCTCATGGGTTTTGAGTGCGGCGCGGACGACTATCTCACCAAGCCCTTCAACATTCTGGAGCTGAAGGCCCGTGTCCGGGCACTGCTGCGGCGGGCCGCCGGGGTCCAGCGGAGTCAGGGAAGCCTGCTGACCGTAGGCAAGCTCACCCTGAATACCGAGGAGCGGGTGGCCATTCGGGACGGGGAACCGGTGGAGCTCACTGCCAAGGAATATGACCTGATCGAGCTGCTGATGCGCAATCCCCGGCGGGTGTACAGCCGTGAGAATCTGATGAATGTGGTGTGGGGCTACACCTACGCCGGAGATTACCGCACGGTGGATGTGCATATCCGCCGCCTGCGTGAAAAACTGGAAGAAAACCCGGCGGAGCCGGATCACATCCTGACCAAGTGGGGAGTGGGCTACTATTTCAAAGGATAAGGCTTCCAAGAGCAGGCGCATGGCCCTCTGGGGCAGCCTGCAAGTCAAATTCGGCTTGAGCTACATCGCCGTCATCGCGGCAGTGCTGCTTTTGCTGAACACCTATCCGCTGCTGGTCAGCGAGGATCTGGTGTTCCGCTCCAAGGAGACGAATATGACCGGCAGCGTGTCGGTGGTGGTGTATTCTCTGGCGGGCCTGAACCGGCTGAATCAGGAAAATGTGGCGGCTGCCATGGCAGTGGTGGAGGAGACGGGACTCAGCCGTGTTTTGGTGACGGACAGCGCCGGGTTGGTGCTCTACGATACCCGGGAGACCGGCAGCGCCGTTGGAAAGTACACCTTCTATTCCGAGATCGTGCAGGCATTGGAGGGATATGACGCCTTTTCCTGCTCCTACCGGGACGGGGCCTTCCGCAGCCGCACGGCCTCTCCGGTGCTGTATCAGAACCGGATTATCGGCGCGGTGTACGCCTACGAATATGACACAGAGCAGGCGGCGCTGTTAGAGGGACTGCAAAGCAACCTCCTGAAGCTGTCCGCCGGTATCGCGGCGGCGGTGGTGCTGCTGAGCATCCTGCTCTCCCAGATGCTGACCCGGAAGATCAGCACTCTGCTGACGGCCATCCGTAAGGTCCGGGCCGGCGCTTACGAGCATCGGACCCACATCTCCGGCCGGGACGAGATCGCCCAGATCGGAGAGGAATTCAACAGCCTGACGGACCGGCTCCAGACCACGGAGACCTTGCGCCGCCGGTTTGTGTCTGATGCCAGCCATGAGCTGAAAACGCCGCTGGCAGCCATCCGGCTGCTGACGGATTCCATTTTGCAGACAGACCAGATGGATATGGAGACAGTCCGGGATTTTGTGACGGACATCGGCAGCGAGGCGGAGCGGCTCAGCCGCATCACCGAGGACCTGCTGCGCCTGACCCGGCTGGACAGCGACCTTCTGGACGCACCGGAGACGGTGGAGGTGGCTCCGGTGCTGGAACAGGTCATGCGGATGATGAGCCTGCTGGCTCAGGAGAAGGGCACGGAGCTGACCTACCGCATGGAGGAAAACTGCCGGGTGTCGGCCACCAAGGGGGAGGTCCATCAGGTGATCTACAACCTGACGGATAACGCCGTGAAATACAGCGGCAAAAACGGTAAGGTCCGGGTGGAGCTGCGACATGAGGATCGCGACGTGGTGCTGACGGTGGCGGATAACGGCCCCGGCATCCCGGAGGAGGATCTGCCAAAGGTGTTCGAGCGGTTTTACCGGGTGGACAAGGCCCGCTCCCGTGCCGCAGGCGGCACTGGTCTGGGACTTTCCATCGTTCAGGATACGGTGAAAAAACGGGGCGGCACGGTGTCTGCTGCCAACCGCGCCGGAGGCGGCGCGGTATTCACCGTTCGCTGGCCTGAGGCGGAAGGAGGCGATCACTCATGAAAAAACGCTGGATCGCCATTGCAATGCTGGCCGTGCTGCTGATGGGAATCGGCGGCGCTATCGGAAAAGTCGGCGTCCGCCAGGAGAGCGACGGCAGCGCCTATTCGTTGTATTTTGTGGAGCGGGATCTGCGCTCCGCCGATGGCGGAGACGCCCTCCGGTCCGAGGAACGGACATTAGAGGACGGCGGCCTCTCCACAGAGGAACTGGCAGCGGCGCTGGTGGCGGAGCTGTTGAAAGGCCCGGCAGACCCCACGTTGAAAAGCCCGTTCCCAAAGGGAACAGCCCTGCTTTCCGCAGAGCAGAAGGGAACGGAGCTGCGGGTGGATCTCTCCGCGGCTTACAGCACCCTTTCCGGCGTGAGACTGTCTCTGGCGGACTATGCCATTACCCTGACGCTGACGCAGCTGCCGGACGTGGCCCGTGTGCGGATCACCGTGGCGGGCCGGGAGCTGGACTACCGCAGCCGGCAGGTGTTTTTGGCCCGTGACATTCTGACCGTCCCGAAGGAGGACGTGGTGGGTACTGTAGACGCTTCCCTGTACTTTGTGAACGGCGATGGCGCATTGACGGCAGAAGCCAGAACACTGAATCTCTACGAGGGCGATACGCAGGTGTCCGCCGTGGTGCGGGCACTGGAAAACGGTCCGGAGACCAAGGGCCTTTCCGCTGTGCTGCCAGAGGGGTTCAAGGTCCGGAAGGTGTGGCTGGAAGAGGAGATCTGCTATGTGAGCCTGTCCTCGGCATTGCTGGAGGGCCAGCCGGAGCCGGAGACCCTGTCTCAGGCGGTTCTGGCGCTGGAGCAGTCCTTGCTGTCGCTGGAGAGCGTGGAGGAAGTGCGGTTCCTGGTGGACGGCGAACTGGCAGACACCTACGGTCCTATTGACCTGCCGTAAAATAGAAGAGCGAAAAACGAGCCGTCCGGCACATTGCCGGACGGCTCGTTTTTAATAATCAAACTTGTCGATGGTAACGGTATCGCAGAACTCTGCTTTCAAGGCTTGCAGCTTGGCGAAGGTCTCCGTCCCGCAGTGGCGCTGCTGGTCCTCCGGGGTCTGCCAGGTTTCCACCAACAGAAGCGCGTCAGGGTCCTGAGCGTCCAAAAAGTAGTCGTATTTCAGATTGCCGGTCTCGTGAATGGAACAGGCCCGGACGCCTAAATCGGAAATGGCCTTGAAAAATTCCTCCCGCTTGCCGGTCTTGCAGTGATAAGTGACATTCCATGTGAGCATAGTGGTTCCTCCGTTAAATCAATTTTTCCATGTCCGCCGGAGTTGGGGCGGTGAAATACAGGTGAGTGCCGGTAACCGGGTGGGTCAGGGCCAGCGCGTAGGCGTGGAGAGCGGGGCGGGAGATCAGGTCCGGGTCCTCCGTGCCGTAGAGCCAGTCTCCGGCCAGCGGACAGCCGATGTGGGCCATGTGGACCCGGAGCTGGTGGGTGCGGCCCGTTTCGGGCCGCAGCTTTACGAAGGAGAGGCCATCCCGCTGGGATAAGACCTCGTAATGGCTGACGGCCTGCTGCCCGTCGGAGCGGACCATGCGGCGGACGGCAGAGGTCTCATCCCGGCCGATGGGCGCGTCGATGGTGCCGGCGGGCGGCTTCGGACAGCCCACGCACACGGCCCGGTATTCCCGGTAAAAGCCATCCGTGTGGAGGGTGCGCCGCAGGCGGTCATGGATATAGCCGCTTTTGGCCACGGCCATGAGGCCGGTGGTGCCCTTATCCAGCCGGTTCACCACATGAAAGATGAAGTCCGCCCCCCGCTGATAGGCCAGCGCTCCCGCTACGGTGGGGGTATCCGGCAGGAAATTGGAGGCGTGGGCCGTCATGCCGGCGGGCTTGTTGAGGATCAGCAGGTGTTCATCCTCATAGACGATGGGAAGGGGCCAGTTTCCCGGCGTGGGGAGAAGCTTGGGCAGGCGCAGATCGTCAGACCGCACCGCCACCACATCCCCGGTATGGACCAGGTCTACCGTCCGGGCGTGGATGCCGTTGACCCGGATGCCGTTTTCCGCACGGGTGAGCCGGGCCACGGCGTGGGTGGAGAAGTGGAGCTTCGCCTTCAAAATGTGCCGAACGCAGACGCCGTCCTCCTCCGGCGTCACGGTGTAGGTGATAACCTCCATCAGCTTTTCGCCAGGTAGGTCCTGAGGCTGCCCAGCGATGCCTCGGCGTCGCCGGTTCCCAGATCATACACCGCTTGCAGCTTGTCGCTGCGGCGTTCCAGCCGTCCGATCTCAATGGGCTGGCTGGGGTGCAATACCCACGCCTTTCCCTGCTGTTCCCAGTTCAATAGCTCCCGAAGGGCGTTGTTATAGACGTTGTGGCGGTTTTTCAGCTGCTCCGCCAGCGCCGGGTAATGCTTGTACCACAGGTCGATGGGCTTGGGGTTCATGGGCTTCTTTACATAGCTTTTGTCACGGGTGAGGATCACCACCACCCGGTCAAAGCCCAGCTTTTCGGCGGCTCTGAAGGGAATGGAGTCTGCAACGCCGCCATCCAGATACAGCTTGCCGCCGATCTTCACCGGCTGGGACACGAAGGGCATGGAGGCGGAGGCCCGGATCACGTCCATCTGGGCCATGGCGTGTTCCAGACGGATATATTCCGGCTGGCCGGTCTCCACATTCGTCACCACCGCCCAGAAGGGGACGCCGGAGGCGTCAAAGGTGTCGCCGTCAAAGGGGTCCAGCTCCCGGGGTACCTTTTCGTAGGCGTATTCCGTATCCACGATGTTGCCGGTTTTCAGCAGGGGAATCAGCCCCATGTAATGATGGTCGGCATTGAAGCGCTTATTGTAGCGGATCACCCGTCCCGGCTGCCGGGAGAGGTAATTCACGCCGAAGGCGGCCCCGGCGGACACGCCGATGATGCCGTCGAACTGGATCCCGGCGTTGTAGAAAACGTCTAAGGCCCCGGCGGTATACATTCCCCGCATGGCTCCACCTTCCAAAACAAGACAGGTTTTCATAGCTTAGCCTCCTATCGGCACTTGCCGGTTTCAAAAAATTAGTATATAGTATAGCACGGAAAAAGAAAAAACGCAAAGGAGAACCGCTATGCTTTTATCCGCGGAGCATCTGTCCATCAACTTTGGCAGCCGTCAGCTGTTGGAGGATGTGAATTTTTATCTGAACGAGGGGGACAAGGTAGGTGTCATCGGCATCAACGGCACCGGCAAGTCCACCTTTTTGAAGGTTCTGGCCGGGAAATTAGAGGCTGACGCCGGAACAATCTCCCGGAATCCCAACGTGCAGGTAAGCCTGCTGGAGCAGAATCCCCCCATGGAGGATGACGCCACCGTTTTGGAGCAGGTATTCCTGCATTTCCCCAAGGAATTCCGGGAGCTGAACGAATATGAGGCCAAGTCCATGCTCAACAAGCTGGGCCTGCCGGACTATGAGCAGAAGGTGGGCACCCTCTCCGGCGGACAGCGGAAGCGGGTGGCCCTGGCGGCGGCCCTGATCCACCCGGCAGATGTGCTGATTCTGGACGAGCCCACCAACCATCTGGACGCGGAAATGACCGCGTGGCTGGAGGACTGGCTCCGCCGTTTCAAGGGCGGACTGGTGATGGTGACCCATGACCGCTATTTTCTGGAGCGGGTGGTGAACCACATCACGGAGCTGAGCCGGGGCAAGCTGTATCATTACGAGGCCAACTATTCCAAATATCTGGAGCTGAAGGCCCAGCGGGCGGAGATGGCGGAGGCCAGCGAGCGGAAGCGGCAGTCCATCCTGCGAACGGAGCGGGAGTGGATCATGCGGGGCTGCCGGGCCCGGACCACCAAGAGCAAGGACCGTATCGAGCGATATGAGGCCTTGAAAAATCAGGAGGCCCCGGAGACGGACGATACCGTGCAGCTGGCGGCAGCGTCCAGCCGCCTTGGCAAAAAGCTCATTGAGCTGCATGATGTCAGCAAGTCCTACGAGGGCCGAACCGTCATCCGGGACTTTTCCTACAATCTGCTGCGGAATGACCGCATCGGCATCGTGGGGCACAACGGCGCCGGAAAATCCACGCTGCTGCGGCTGTTTGCGGGGGAGCTGTCCCCGGACAGCGGCACGGTGGACATCGGCACCACTGTGAAGATCGGCCACTTTTCTCAGGAGGGCCGGGAACTGGACCTGAACCAGCGTGTCTACGATTTTATCCATGACATCGGCGACGAGGTCCGCACCGACGAGGGGACCTTCACCGCCAAGGCCATGATGGAGCGGTTCCTGTTCCCCAGCGATTTGCAGTCAGTCCCCATCGGACGGCTCAGTGGCGGAGAACGGCGGCGGCTGTACCTGCTGTCCATTCTGATGGAAGCCCCCAACGTCCTGCTGCTGGACGAGCCGACCAACGATCTGGACGTGATGACCCTCTCCATTCTGGAGGACTATCTGCAGGGCTTCCCGGGGCCTATCCTTATCGTGTCCCATGACCGATTCCTGCTGGATAAGCTGGCGGAGCAGGTCTTTGAGGTGCGGGACGGCGAGGTGCTGCGTTACAGCGGCAACTGGTCCGACTGGAAGGCCAAGCGGAAAGAGGAAGAAGCGCCCGCCAAGGCGGAAAAGCCCAAGGTGGCTCAGGAGCGGCCCCGGGAGCGGAAATTGAAATTCTCTTTCAAGGAGCAGCGGGAGTTCGAGACCATCGACGAGGATCTGGCCGCGTTGGAGCAGCAGATCCGGGAGTGCGAGGAAGCCCAGGGGGCCTGCGGCAGCGATTATGTGCGTCTCCAGGAATTGCAGGCAAAACAGGCGGAGCTGGAAGCCGCTCTGGAGGAAAAAACAGAGCGGTGGATGTACCTCACGGAGCTGAAGGAAAAAATCGACGCACAGTGAGTTTGCGTTAGAATGGATTCAATCAAGAGAAAAAAGGAGCGGCTTTGCCGCTCCTTTTTCTTTTGAATTTGAATATGCGCTTTTACAGCCGGTCTTCTTTCGTTTCCGCGTACCAGAGATTATAGGTCTGGCGGTAGATGTTCGCGGCATCCTCCGTGTGGCAGACCATCCGCACCCGGCAGGGATGGTCATGGGTTCGAAGATCCTCCATGATGGCTTTCAGCGCTACGGAGGCCGCCTGCGCTATGGGATAGCCGTAAACCCCGGTGGAGATGGAGGGGAAGTCCACGGAATCAATGCGGTGCTCTCGGGCAAGCTCCAGACAGCTCCGATAGCAGGCGGCCAGCGCCGCCGCCTCGCCATGCCCGCCGCCCTGCCAGATGGGTCCTACGGTGTGAAGGACATACCGGGCCTTTAACCGATACCCCTGTGTCAGTTTGGCTTGGCCCGTCTCGCAGCCGTGAAGGGTCCGGCATTCTGCTAACAGCTCTGGCCCGGCGGCAGCGTGAATGGCGCCGTCAACGCCGCTGCCCCCCAGCAGAGTGCGGTTGGCGGCATTGACGATGGCTTCCGCATCGGACGCGGCAATGTCTCCTGTGACGATGGCAAAACGGTCCATATAAGCACCTCCCGGATGTGGAGAATCGTGAATGGTATAAAATCAGCATAGACTGTCTGAAATAAAAAAGCAAGAGACTGTCAATAAAATGGTAAATTCTCTGCGATGGTAAGGTAGGGCAGCCGTTAGCGGCTTTGCCGCTCTACGGATGCCGCATACCCCTTGCGGGTGAAGGGTGTGCGCGGAAAACCCAAGAAGGGGAAACAGGCGAAGTGCCGCCAATGGAGATTTCCGCGACGGAAAGAAAGGGTGTGTGCGGGAAACCCAAGAGGGGTGTCCCGCACCATTGAAATCAAATATTTTCAGAACTTTTGCAAGTTCTGAAAATAAGGGCAACGGGAAGAAAAGATTTTTTCGACCCGTTGCGCCCCCGGTTTCCGGGCGCAAAGCGCACGGAAACCGGCTGGGCCGACGGTGTATTCCTGCTCCACGCATGGCGAAAAGACTTTTTCGACACGCTGAAGGCAAGTGTAAACTTTTTTTGAACTGGTGAAAAATTTCACGAATTGGGTTGCCGTCGGGGCAAAACCACAGTATAATAAATTTGGCATATTAAGAAATCGTTAAGAAGCAGGAGGAGACCCGTGAACACGAGCCGCTATTATCAGTATATTTTTCCGGGGACCATTGCGTTTTCCGTTGTGCTGATGCTCATTGGTCTCAGCATGGGCCATCCGGAACAGCTCCTGTCGGGGCTTTGGAAGATCGTCACCATGCAGGATCTTCTGATCACAGACTATATCCATATTGCGGGCCCTGCCGCCGCTTTTGTCAATGCGGGACTGGTGACCATCATTTCCATTCTCATCATCAAGCTGGCCAAGGACCCCTTCAACGGCTTTACCATTGTGGAGATGGGGCTGATGGCGGGCTTCTCCCTGTTTGGAAAAAATGTGTTCAACATCTGGCCCATCATTTTAGGGACATGGCTGTATGCCCGGTATCAGAAGGAGCCGTTTTCCAAGTATGCCTCCGTGGCCCTGCTGGCGACGGCGCTGGCCCCGTTGGTGAGCTATATGGCATTGGGCAGCGTCCACGCCAGCTTGCCTTTAGGCGTGTTCACCGGTATTCTGGTGGGCTTTTTGCTGCCATCCCTGTCGGCCTACACCTATAAAATACAAAACGGCATGAACCTCTACAACATGGGCTTTGCCTGCGGTCTGTTCGCCATGATGGTGGTGCCGATCCTGACGGCCTTCGGTGACAAGCCGGACTCCGTGCTCTACTGGTCCACGGGTCTCAATTTTGAACTGAGCCTTGCCTGCGGTGCCCTGTGCGTTGTGTTCATCCTCATCGGCACCTTCGGCTGCGGCGATCCCACATGGGCCGTGTGGGCCGGATATCGGCGCCTGCTGAGCACCACGGGCCGGGCACCCAACGATTATCTGCGTATGTTCGGCGCCGGACCGGTGATGGTGAATATCGGCATCAACGGTCTGATCGGCATTGCCTATGTGCTGTTGGTAGGGGGCGATCTCAACGGCCCCACCCTGGGCGGCATTTTTACCATCATGGGCTTCTCCGCCTTCGGTAAGCATCCCCGGAACATCATTCCCGTGATGTTCGGCGTGTGGCTGGGGGCCTACGGTATGCACTACGAACCCAATTACCCGGCGCTTCAGCTGGCGGGCCTGTTCGGGACCACACTGGCCCCCGTTGCCGGTCACTTCGGCCCGGTATGCGGCATACTGGCGGGGTTCATCCACTCGGCGCTGGTGCTGCAGACCGGTGGCCCGGTGGCGGGATTGAACCTCTACAACAACGGCTTTTCCGGCGGCCTCATCGCCATTGTGCTCTATCCGACCCTGACGGCTATTATCCGCCATCGCCGGCCGAAGCTCCGGGATGCGGATTACTATGACCTCTTTGAGGCAGATCAGCCCATCAATATGTCTAACTGGCATACCCACCGCCCCACGCCTGAGGAAAAGGCCGCGGAAGCGGCTGGCCGCATGACGGATGATCTGCCGGAGCGGGAGGGCTTTCAGCGGATGCAGAAAAATGAGAAGAAAGAAAACGGGTAGGACTTGCCCTTTGGGTAAGTTTGTGACATAATATCCTCTGGACCATTAAGCTTTTGGGTAAAAAGGAGCAGAAAAAATGACCCCAAAGAAAATTGCCCTGCTGACGGACTCCAGTGCCGACCTGCGTTGGGATCAGGCCAGGGAAAACAATATCTTTTTTGTCCCGCTGCGGATCCTGTGCGAGGACGGCGAATATCTGGACGGCGTCAACATCACCGGCCCGGATATTTATCAGCGGCTTCATAACGGCGAGCTGCCCCAGACCTCCCTGCCCCGTGTGGAGGACTTCAGCGCGAAGCTCCGGGAGATCTTTGATCTGGGATATGACGGCGTGATCGCCGTTATGCTGTCCAGCGGCCTGTCCGGGACCTATAATCTGGCCCGGATTCTGGCGGGAGAATGTGCGGAGCAGGGCTATGCCATGAAGGTGTTTGACTCTGTCAGCGGCGCTTTGGGTCAGGGCATGACGGTGCTGCAGCTGGCTGAGGACATCAAAAACGGCATGGACTGGGAAGAACTGACGGAGCGCCGGGCTCCGCAGCTCATCGCCAACACCTATCCCTTCTTTTCTGTGGATACGCTGGAGTATCTGGTGAAGGGCGGCCGGATCGGCAAGGTCACGGCTATGGCCGGCACCATGCTCCAGATCAAGCCCATCATCACCTTTGCGCCGGACGGACAGCTGCAATCTGTGGCCAAGGTCCGGGGACGGCATCAGGTGATGCGGAAGCTGGTGGATATGGCTGTGGACCGCTGCGGCGAACACAAGCGGTACAATCTGGCGGTGGCTCATGGCGGCGCACCGGAAGAAATGGAGACCGTGCGGCAGATGCTGACAGAGGCACTGCCCAACAGCGACCACCTGTGGGACGGCGAGATCGACGGCACCCTCAGCGTCTACATCGGAGACGGCGTGCTGGGCGCTGCCGTTCAGGTGCTGGACTGACCAAAAGCAGAATACCAGAAACAGACACCCCGCCGAGTCGGGGTGTCTTTCTATCATAGACAAAATGGCGGAAAATGCTTGCAAAACAGAAAAGACTGTGATACTCTTAAAATTAGAGAAATGTAACAAAGGAGGAGCGCTCATGCTGGATATTTTTGAGATCCTTGGACCAATTATGGTAGGTCCCTCCAGTTCCCATACGGCGGGAGCTGTGCGCATCGGGCGGATGGCCCGGACCCTTTTGGGAGAACCGCCGGTGAAGGCGGACATTGGATTGTACGGTTCCTTTGCGGAGACCGGCCGGGGCCACGGTACGGACCGGGCGCTGGTGGCAGGGCTGCTGGGTATGAAGCCCGATGATCTGCGAATCCCGGAGAGCTTCTCCGTGGCAAAGGAGCAGGGACTGTCCTTTGTGTTCCATCCCGCCGAGCTGCGGGAGGCTCACCCCAACACGGCAGTGCTGACGGTGGAGGGTGCCAGCGGAAAAAAGACCAAAGTGCAGGCAGCGTCCATCGGCGGCGGCCGGATCCGGGTGGATCAGCTGGATGGCGTGGCGGTGGACTTCACCGGTATCTTCAACACCCTGATCGTCCGTCACATGGACGTGCCCGGCGAGCTGGCGACCCTGACCAAGGTGCTCTCTGACGGCGGCATCAACATCGCAAATATGAGTCTGGTGCGTGACCGCCGGGGCGGCAGCGTTATGACGATTTTTGAGATCGACCAGCCGGTGCCCGCGGCGGAGCTGGAGCAGCTGAAGGCAGTACCCCAGGTGCTTGGCGTGATCTATTACGAGAAGGAGGATGACTGATATGGCCTTGAATTCCATGCAGGAGATCTTTGAAAAGGCGGCTTCCCGGTCCATCCCCTTCTGGCGGGTGGTTCTGGAAACCGATATGGAGGAGCGGCAGGTAACGGAAGAGCAGTCCATGGAAAAAATGCGGGCTGCCTGGCATGCTATGCTGGAATCTGTCGTCAGTTATCAGGGCGACCAGCGCTCCCGCAGCGGCCTTGTGGGCGGAGACGGTGCCCAGATGCGGCGTTACGCCGCGGCGGATACTACATACAGCGGCCCCTATGTGCAGGAGGTCATTGCTACGGCCCTCAGCGTAGGCGAGTCCAACGCCTGCATGCGGAAGATCGTGGCGGCACCAACCGCAGGCGCCTGCGGTGTACTGCCTGCGGTACTGGTGCCTCTGTACCAGATGGGCCGCGCCACCGAGGAAGAGATTTTGCAGGCTCTGTATACCGCTTCCGGCATCGGCGCGGTGGTCAGCTTCCGGGCCTGTATCGCCGGTGCTTCCGGCGGCTGTCAGGCTGAGATCGGCACGGCTTCCGCTATGGCGGCTGGCGCTCTGACCTCCCTGCGGGGCGGCGATCCTCAGCAGATCGGCCACGCGGCGGCCATGGCCCTGAAAAATCTGATGGGTTTGGTGTGCGACCCGGTGGCGGGTCTGGTGGAAGTCCCCTGCGTGAAGCGGAATGTGGTAGGCTCTGTCAACGCCGTCAGCTGCGCGGATATGGCGCTGGCCGGCGTGGAAAGCCGGATCCCTGTGGACGAGGTCATCGACTGCATGGGTGAGGTAGGCCGCCGGATGCCTATGGAGATGCGGGAGACCGCTTTGGGCGGTCTGGCTGCCACGCCTACCGGCAAGGCCGTCAAGGAACGGATGGAGCAGCAGGACTGACCCGAATTGAATCAAAAAAGCGTTGGGAACAATATGTTCCCAACGCTTTTTTTGATAGTTGCGATTTTATTTGTCAAGTATGTGGACGTTGAGGTGATCGTAGGTCATTTCAACATTGTGCTTGGCGAAGGTGTCCCGCAGCTTCTCATTGATGGAGTGGTAGGCGGGCCAGTAGTTCTCCACGGTGCACCAGCAGTAAATGGTGTATTCGATGGAGCTTGTGCCGTAGTCGGTAAGATGCACCGTCGGGGCCGGGTCCGGCAGAATGTTGGCGGTGGCTTCCACGGCCTCCATACAAGCGGCCATGACGGTTTCCGTAGGTGCGTCATAGGAGGCAGTGACGGTCCGGACGATCCGGCGTCGGCCCAGAACGGTATAATTGATGATCTTGGAGGAGGAGAGGTCCTTGTTGGGCATCAGGATCATCTGACCGTTGGCGGTCTCCAGCTTCGTGTGGTTCAGACCGATTTCGCGGACAGTACCGGAGGTGCCGCCGGCTTCGATGAAGTCCCCCAGAGCGAAGGGGTGGGAGGAGAGGATCACCAGCCCCCCAGCCACGTTGCCTAAAATGTCCTCTGCTGCAAGGGTGATGCCCAGGGTCAGGACGGACAGCAGCGCCGTCAGGGAGGAGGTGTTGATGCCCAGCGCTTCCGCGGTGATGATGACCGTCAGCACATAGAGGAGCACCTTTACGCTGGTGCGAATGACCTTTTGCAGCCGCTCGTTGACCTTCTGCATCCGGCTTAGCAGCCGGGTGACGACCTTCATGATGAGCCGCACGGCGATGAGGCAGACCAGCAGCGTCACCAGAGCGGAGAGGATCTTGCTGAGACTGTATCCTCCTATGGCGGTGTTCAGAATTTGCTTAATATTCATGCAATCGTATCTCCGTTACCGTCCGTTTTTCCGGTCGGCCTCAATGAGCCGCTTCAGACCCTCCACGGCCACCTTTACGGAGGCGGAGGTGTCCTCGCTCATTTTCTGGTCCAGACCTGCGGCCTCCCGCTCCTGATTCCAGATAACATGGAAGCAGCTTCCGCAGCGGCAGCCCAGCGCGGCGGCCTCCACGAACAGAGCGGCGGATTCCATCTCGCTGGCCTTGACGCCCAGCCGCTTCCAGCTCTCCCACTTGGCCTTCAGCTCATAGCTGACGGGGGAGGCGTCGGGGCTGTGCTGGCCGTAAAAGCTGTCCTTGCACTGGACCACGCCGATGTGGAGGGGATAACCCATCGCCTTGGTAGCGTCTACCAATGCGTTGGTGATCTCCCAGTCCGCCACGGCGGGGAATTCGATGGGGGCATATTCCAGGCTGGTGTGCTCAAAGCGGATGGCGCCGGTGGCCACCACAATGTCGCCGGACTGCACGTTCAGGTCGATGCCGCCGCAGGTGCCGGTGCGGATAAAGGTGTCCGCGCCGCACTTGTGCAGCTCCTCCATGGCGATAGCGGCGGAGGGGCCGCCGATGCCGGTGGAGCAGGCGGTGACCTTTTCACCCAGCAGCGTGCCGGTCCAGACGTTGAACTCCCGGTTGTAGGCCACCTGATGGGCATCGTCAAACAGGGCGGCGATGGCGGGCACCCGGCCCGGATCTCCGGGGAGGATGCAATACCGGCCTACGTCGCTGGGGACGCAGTGAATATGAAATTGCTTTTCCAGTTTCTGCATGACATTCACGTTCCTTTCACGCGGCCGATCCGACCGGCTGATAACCTTTCGTATAACAGACAGTATAACAGATAAAAGTCTGATTTGTAAAGCCTCGGCAAAAGGACGGGAGAGGAAGGCGGTTCTCGCCGCTGACTTGTCTAAAATTTGGCAATTATGCCGAATCAATTCCTTGCGTGATTCTTAACTTGAGTTTAGTGACTAAAAAACATATAATAATGGTAGTTTTGTAGGTGCAAAATGACGAAGACAGGAAGAAGCGAAGGAAAGGTGTGAAACCGACGATGTTGGATCAGAGTTATTACGAAACTGCCAACGAAATTATCAGCCGGTACCCTCTGGAGGAAAAATCCCTGATCCCCATTATTCAGGACATCCAGGCGACCTACCGGTATCTCCCGCCGGATCTTTTGGACTATGTGGCCAAAAAGATCGGCATTACAGAGACCAAGGCTTACAGCGTGGCCAGCTTCTATGAGAACTTCTCCTTTGAACAGAAGGGAAAGTATGTGCTCAAGATCTGCGACGGAACGGCCTGCCATGTCCGCAAATCCACGCCGGTGCTGCAGTACCTGCGTCAGGAGCTGGGACTCAGTGAGACCAAGCAGACCACCGATGACCTGATGTTCACGGTGGAAGTGGTGTCCTGCCTGGGTGCCTGCGGTCTGGCCCCGGCCATGATGGTCAACGAGCAGGTCCATCCCAAAATGACGCCGGAAAAGGCGGCGGAGCTGCTCAAGGAGCTTCGGGCCAAGGAAGAGGAGGGGCGGAACGATGATCAGAATTGAAAACCGGTTCCAGCTCAAGCAGGTCCGGGCGGAATGCCAGGCTGAGACCAAGCAGGAAAAGTGCCGGGTGCTGATCTGCGGCGGCACGGGCTGTCTGGCCGGCGGCTCCGCCAAGCTCTATGAGCACATGAAGGAGTTGGCTGCGGAGCATGAAAACGTTCAGGTGGAGATCGGCCCGGAGATCGCCCATATCGGCGTCCACAAGAGCGGCTGCCACGGCTTCTGCGAAATGGGCCCCCTGATGCGGATCGAGCCTTACGGCTATCTCTACTTAAAGGTGCAGGAGAGCGACTGCGGCGAGATCTTTGAAAAAACGGTCCTCCGGGGTCAGCCGGTGGAGCGGCTGATGTTCCGTCAGGATAACAAGGTCTATCCCTCTGAGGAGGAGATCCCCTTCTACGCCAAGCAGACCCGTCTGGTGCTGAAGAACTGCGGCCATATCGACGCGGAGCGTATTGAGGCGGCCATTGCTGCCGGTGCTTACGAGGGCCTTGAAAAAGCCCTCTTTGAAATGACGCCCAAGGCTGTCATTCAGGCTATTACCGACTCCAAGCTCCGGGGCCGCGGCGGCGCGGGCTTCCCCGCCGGCAAAAAATGGAGCCAGGTGGCTGCCCAGAAGGAGACCGTCCGCTATGTGGTCTGCAATGGCGACGAGGGCGACCCCGGCGCGTTTATGGACCGCAGCATCATGGAGGGCGATCCTCACCGAATGATCGAGGGTATGCTGATTGCGGCCTATGCCGTAGGCGCGCAGGAGGGCTATATCTATGTCCGCGCAGAGTATCCTCTGGCCATTGAGCGCCTGAAGCTGGCCATTGCGCAGGCAGAGGAAGCCGGGTTCCTGGGCGACAACATTCTGGGTACGGACTTCTGCTTCCGTCTGCATATCAACCGGGGCGCCGGCGCCTTTGTCTGCGGCGAGGGCAGCGCATTGACCGCCTCCATCGAGGGCAAGCGGGGTATGCCCCGCGTCAAGCCGCCCCGCACTGTGGAGCACGGCCTGTGGGAGAAGCCCACGGTCCTCAACAACGTGGAGACCTACGCCAACGTGCCCATGATCATTCAGCGCGGCGCGGAGTGGTACCGGGGGATCGGCACGCCGGAAAGCCCCGGTACCAAGGCGTTCGCCCTTACCGGCAACGTGTGCAACACCGGCCTGATCGAGGTCCCCATGGGTACGCCTCTGCGGGACATCGTGTTTGACGTGGGCGGCGGCATCCCCAACGGAAAGAAATTCAAGGCCGTCCAGATCGGCGGCCCCTCCGGCGGCTGCCTGTCCGAAAAGGATCTGGACCGCCACATGGACTTTGACTCTCTCACCAAGATCGGCGCCATGATCGGCTCCGGCGGCATGGTAGTTATGGACGAGGACACCTGCATGGTGGAGGTGGCCCGGTTCTTCATGAGCTTCACCCAGCGTGAAAGCTGCGGCAAGTGCGTTCCCTGCCGGGAGGGCACTCAGCGGATGCTGGAGATCCTGGAACGCATCGTGGCCGGTCAGGGCACCATGGAGGATCTGGATACCCTCCGGGATCTGGCGGATATGATCGAGAATACCGCCCTGTGTGGCCTGGGCAAGAGCGCGCCCAAGCCGGTCATCAGCACCCTCAACGCCTTCCGGGACGAGTATGTGGCCCACATTCGGGACCGCCGCTGTCCCGCCGGCGTTTGCTCCAAGCTTCGGGTGTACAGTATCGACCCCGTCAAGTGCAAGGGCTGCTCCAAGTGCGCCCGGAACTGCCCGGCGTCGGCCATTCACGGCACGCTGAAGTCGCCGTACACCATTGCTCAGGACGCCTGCATCCGCTGCGGAAGCTGCGTGGAGCAGTGTGCCTTCGGCGCGATCACCGTAGAGAAGTAAGGAGGATGCTGCTATGGGATTTATGACCATTGACGGTCAGCGGGTGGAATTTACCAACGAACCCAATGTTCTGACCGTAATCCGCAATGCGGAGATCGATATACCGACCCTTTGTTACCATTCCGAACTGTCCATTTACGGTGCCTGCCGTCTGTGCACCGTAGAGGATGACCGGGGCAAGACCTTCGCCTCCTGTGCGGAGCCGCCCCGGGACGGCATGGTGATCTACACCAATACCCCCCGGCTCATGCGCTACCGCCGGACGATCCTGGAGCTGCTGCTGGCAGCCCATGACCGGGACTGCACCACCTGCGTGAAAAGCGGCGAGTGTCATCTGCTGGAGCTGGCTCACCGCATGGGCGTGGACCGGATCCGCTTCAAGAACCGGGAGGCCAAGTACCCCATCGACGAAAGCTCTCCCGCCATCGTTCGCAACCCCAATAAGTGCATCCTCTGCGGCGACTGCGTCCGTATGTGCGACAATGTCCAGTCCGTGAACGCCATCGACTTTGCCTACCGCGGCACCAGCACGCTGGTGACCCCGGCCTTCAACAAGACCATCGCCCAGACCAACTGCGTCAACTGCGGCCAGTGCCGGGTGGTGTGTCCCACCGGCGCGATCAGCATCAAGACCAACATCGATGAGGTCTGGGACGCACTGGCGGACCCCAACACCATTGTGGTGGCGCAGGTGGCTCCGGCGGTCCGTGTGGCGCTGGGCGACAAGTTCGGCATCCCCAAGGGCGAAAACGTCATGGGCAAGCTGGTCAATGCCCTGCACCGACTGGGCTTCCATGAGGTCTATGACACTACCTACGGTGCGGACCTCACCGTGATCGAGGAGGCGGAGGAGCTGCTGGAGCGGATCTCCAGCGGCGCCAAGGGCCCCCTGTTCACCTCCTGCTGCCCTGCCTGGGTCAAGTTCTGCGAGACCCGGTATCCGGAACTGGCGGACAATATTTCCACCTGCCGCTCTCCCCAGCAGATGTTCGGCGCGGTGATCCGGGAATACTACCGCAATCCTGAGATCAATCAGGGCAAGAAGCTGGTGTCGGTGTCCATCATGCCCTGTACCGCCAAGAAGGAGGAGATCCTCCGCCCTGAGTCCATGACCAATGGCCGACAGGACGTGGACTATGTGCTGACCACCACCGAGGTGGCCTCCATGATCCGCAAGTCCGGTATCCGCTTTGAGAATATCGACGGCGAGTCCACCGATATGCCCTTTGGCATCGGTTCCGGCGGCGGCGTCATCTTCGGCGTCACCGGCGGCGTGACGGAGGCGGTGCTCCGCCGCCTTCAGACCGGCCACAGCCGGGTGGAAATGGACCGCATCCGCACCAGCGGCGTCCGGGGCGATGAAGGCTTGAAGGAGCTGACCTTTGACTACATGGGCAAGGAGATCCGCGCCGCAGTGGTCAACGGTCTGGGCAATGCCGACAAGCTCATCAAGCGTATCCAGAGCGGTGAGGTCAGCTATGACTTCGTGGAGGTCATGGCCTGCCGCCGTGGCTGTATCATGGGCGGCGGCCAGCCGGTCGGCGCCGGTCCCCGGACCCGGAAGGCCCGCGCCAAGGGTCTGTATGATACCGACGTCAACATGCAGATCAAAAAGTCCAACGAGAACCCCATGGTCCTTGCTCTGTACGAGGGCCTGCTGAAGGGCAAGACCCATCAGCTTCTGCACCGTAATCTGGGCGTTACCGAGAACTGAATCACAGGAACAGCCGCCGCGGAAACTCCGCGGCGGCTGTTCTCTGCGTATGGGAAGAGGCTCTGAGTGCCCTGAAAACTGATGAAAAAGCTGCGAAAATCTTTCTCACCGTGGAAGAAAGAAATCAAAAGCCAGCCCGTAAAGGCTGGCTTTCAGCGTGTCGAAAAAGTCTTTTCGACACGCTGAGCAAGTTTTCAGAACTTTATAAATGTTCTGAAAACTTAGGGTTTTAATGGCACGGGACACCCTTCTTGGGTTTCCCGCGCACACCCTTCCTTACCGTCGCGGAAAATTTATCACTTTATCGACAGCCTCAAAGCCAGCCCGTAAAGGCTGGCTTTTGGTTTATTAGAATGTCCAGTGGGAAATGTCCGTATCGATGCTGTAAGCGTCAACGGTATCCGACCCGGTGCTGCCGGGAAATATGAGGGTCTGGTTGTCGCTGTCCAGCGTCAGGGGGAAATCACCGGGGCGGATGACCTCCCGGCCGTACTCATCGGTGAGAACAGCCGCTGATTCCAGAATATCCCCGGCGGCAAAGGGGAAGGAGAGAGGCTCCAGCCGATAGAAGGTGGCGTTGTCAAAGCCTCGGTAGCTGGTCTGCTCATCGGCGCTGATGGGCCGCGCCCAGGCGACAAGCCGCTGGTTTTTGAACAGGCCTACCCGAATGGAAACAGCCTTCGTCCGGGGGATCAGGATATTGTCCAGCTTTGTATTGAGCGTCAAGGCATACTCCATAGCGTCCGGCAGGGTCAGCTTGCCGTTTTCAATCTGCGCCCGGCCTTGGAGATCCGCATCCACAAGATTGGCAACGTCCGGCAGGGAGCCGGAATACAGACCGGAATACGTTTGCAGGGGCTGGGTCTGCCGGGTGCCGTCCGGCATGACGAATACCGCGGTGATGGCGATGTCATCCGTCAGTTCGCAGGTCAGCTCCGCCGAGAATTTCTCACTGACCGGCTGCCTGTTCTGATCCGGCTCGGACAGGACGGTTTTGCTGTTGGAATTGTGGCCGTTGTCCACTGAAAATTCAACGCGCATACCCTCCACGTATGTTTTGGGAACGGCATAAACGGAGAAGGTGACGGTGTTTTTGGACAGATCGGCGGATACCAGCTCCGTTCCATAGTCTGCTGTCAAAGCGTTCTGCTGTTTGAGGATCTCCTCCACCTGACCGGAGATACTGTATACCTGATTGGACATACTGCACTCCATCTGGTTGATCCGGTTGTAAACGCCATCGAATTGCCGACCGATTGTTCGAATGGAATCATAGATATTGTAGGCGGCACACAATACCGCCAGCGCTGCCAGCACATAGGGCCATTTCTTCCGGGGCTTCGGGGCGGTTTGGGCGGCGAGATACCGCTCCGTGATCTCCTCCACCATTTTCAACTGGGCGTCCGTCAATTCGCCGCTGTCCGGGGCAGAGGCCGTCTCCGGCGCTTCCTCCACTCCTAACAGCCAGCCTACGGTCACACCGAACCGGCGGCTGAGGGCCACCAGCTTGTCGATCTCCGGCAGGGCGGTATCCGATTCCCACTTGTAAATGGACTGCCGGGAAACACCCAGCTCCGCGCCCAGTGTCTCTTGGGACAATCCGGCCTCTTTTCGCTTCTGGGCGATCCGCTGGCCTGTGGTCATACGCGTCACATCCTTTCGTGGGAACAGTATCGCTGAAAGCGGGCAAAATCGCCACCAACTTCCCGGCGAAATTTGTAAACCGTGGGTTTACACAGGGGTTTTACAGCTTTTTTTCGTAGAGATTCAGGGGGCAGTGGACGTAGCCCATGAAGAAGGTGTCCACCGTCCCGGCGAAGCGGTAGCCGATGACAGGGTAGAGGTGGTTGGAAACGGCGTTGCTCACGCCAGTGTCGAACCGCATGACGGTCTTGCCCTGACTGCGGGCGGTGTCTTCGGCAAAGGCCACCATCTGCCGGGCCAAGCCTTGCCCCGCCCGGTCAGGATGGATGGTCAGGGTGTGGATAACGGCCACCTGATCGTCCTCGGCGGGGATGGACCAGCCGCCGTTTTTGTATTCCGGCAGCTGGACGCCGTTGAGATTCATGCTGCCCCAGATCGCGCCATCCTCATCTACGCCTACATACAGGGTCCCGGCGTTGAAGATATTCCGGGCGGTGTCGGCGGTGGGGTAAGCGCCCCGCTTCCAGCCTGTGTAATGCAGACCGGTGGCGTCCTCATGGTCTAAAATAGCCTCATAGACGGCGGCTACGGCAGGCAGGTCGGATTCCTTGGCAATACGGATCATGGTGTTTCCTCTCTTTTCTCTCGTTTTTAAAAACAGGCGTACCGGATGGTACGCCTGTTTGGTGGTTATTCGGATCTGGAGTCGTTTTCCTGTTTAGATTCAGGTTTCTCGTCAGACGGTGTTTCGTCAGAGGATGGTTTATCCGCACTGTTCGTCTCTCCGTCGGCAGAAGCCTCGATCTTCTCGGAGATCATGTGGACCTTCCGGGCGGCAGGCTCGATGACCTCCGGCTGAGAGGGGCGGAAGCCACTCTCGTGGGCCAGAGTGGAGGCGTAGGCGTCCTCTACGGTGGAGGGATCCCGGCCCTCGATGATGGCCACCATCTCCGCACCGGTGATGGTCTCCTTCTCCAGCAGATAGGCCACCACCTTGTCCATGTCCTCCCGGTTTTCCCGGATGATGTTCACAGCGTCGGCATAGCACTTGTCCAGGATATCCTTCACGGCCTTGTCCATAGCGGCGGCGGTGTCCTGCGCGCAGTCCAGACCGTAGCCGCCGTCCAGATACTGGCTGCGGCGGGAGGCCAGAGCCATCATGCCGAACTGGTCGCTCATGCCGAACATGGCAACCATGTTCCGGGCCACGCCGGTGGCCTCCTGAATGTCCTGAGAGGCGCCGTTGGTCATGGTGTTCATCACCACTTCCTCGGCGGCGCGGCCACCCATGGACACAGCGATCTTCGCCATCAGCTCGTCCCGGGTGCGAAGTTCCGTCTTATCCTCCTCCGGCATCAGCAGGGTGTAACCCAGCGCGCCTTGGGTGTGGGGGACAATGGTGATCTTCTGAACAGGCTCCGTATTTTTCTGCTTGTAGGCCACCATGGCGTGACCGACCTCGTGGTAGGCCACCAGTTTTTTCTCAAATTCCGTCAGGACGCTGCCCTTTTTCTCTGTGCCGGCGATGACCAGCTCAAAGGCGGCCAGCAGGTCCTCCTGAATCACCAGCTTGCGGCCCTTTCGGACGGCCCGGAGAGCGGCCTCATTCACAAGGTTGGCAAGGTCGGCGCCCACGCAGCCGGCGGTGGCCAGCGCTACCTTCTTCAAATTGACGTCCTCGGCCAGCTTGATGTTCCGGGTATGGACCTGGAGGGTGGCCAGACGGCCCGCCAGATTGGGACGGTCGATGATGATGCGGCGGTCGAACCGGCCGGGCCGCAGAAGGGCCTGATCCAGCACCTCGGGCCGGTTGGTGGCGGCCAGAAGGATGATGCCCTTGGTGGGGTCAAAGCCGTCCATTTCGGCAAGAAGCTGGTTCAGGGTCTGCTCCCGCTCGTCATTGCCGCCGAAGCGCCCGGAGTCACGGGATTTGCCGATGGTGTCGATCTCGTCGATGAATACGATACAGGGGGCTACCTTGGCGGCCTCCTTAAAGAGGTCACGGACACGGGACGCGCCCACGCCCACGAACATCTCCACAAAGTCGGAGCCGGAGATGGAGAAGAAGGGCACATTGGCTTCGCCGGCCACGGCCTTGGCCAGCAGCGTTTTGCCGGTGCCCGGAGGGCCTACCAGCAAAGCACCCTTGGGGAGCTTGGCACCGATGTCGGTATATTTCTTGGGATTGTGCAGGAAGTCGATGATCTCCGTCAGGGATTCCTTGGCCTCGTCCTGACCGGCCACATCGGCAAAGGTGACGCCGGTCTGCTTTTCCATGTAGACCTTGGCGTTGGCCTTGCCCACGCCGCCGATCCCGCCCATGCCTCCCATGCCGCCCTTTTTCGCCATGATCCGCATGACGAGGGAGAACATGAGCATGATGAACACAAAGGGCAGAATGAAGTTGATGGCGAACAGGAGGAGCGGGCTCATCTGAGGCTCGTACTTCGTGTCATAGTCTGTTTTTCCGGCCTCGTGCATCCGCTCCACCAGAGTGTCGTTAGACTCCATCTTCACGGTAAAGAGCTTCAACGCCGCGGTATGCTCCTTGCCGTCAGCATCGGTAAAGGCGTAAACAGCCTTGCCGTCCTGATCCGTGGACTTGGTGTAGGCGGTGCCGTTCTCAGCGGTGTAGACATAGCCGTCCTTGGGGACGATATACAGCAGGCCCTCGGAGAGGTCCACGGTGACGTCCTCCACCTGCTTGTCCTCCATCATGGCGATGAAATCGCTGTATTTGATGTTGATGTTGGAGGCCTGCTTTCCGGCGGATCCCATGTAGCTGCTGGTGCAGTAGAACACCAACGTCAGCGCCAGTGCCCAGGCTACCAGCTTGGCGGCGCCCAGCAGGTTGCGGTTGCTCCGTCGGTTCTTATTGTTTTTATCGTTCTGGTCCATTGAGAACTCCTTTCAGAGTGTGTGAAATTAAAAAGCAGTATAGCACAACCTCCTTGAAACCACAAGGAAAAGAGACTGCCTTTTCATAAACTTTCTGTAAATTTGGACGTCCTGAGCGGAAACGTTTTTTCAAATTCATCTTTATTGTGGACCGGTTCTGTGATATACTGTAAAAAGTATGCCCCGCAGATTTTGACAAATTCCGATCATGAGAGGATTTCAATATGACAGACGAAAGAAAAGACCAGCTGACCGCTGAGGCCGACGGCCTCATTGAAGGCCGCAACGCGGTGATCGAAGCCCTGCGGACAGAGGCCAGTATTGACAAAATTTTCATCCAGAAGGGTGAGGTAGACAAGACCCTGGGCCACATCGCATCCAAGGCCCGGGCAGCGGGCATCGTGGTGGTGGAGGCCGATCGGCGAAAGCTGGACGGCATGAGCCGCACCCACGCCCATCAGGGCGTCATCGCGCTGGCGGCGGTGCGGGAATACGTCAGTGTAGACGATATTCTGGCGGATGCCGCCGCCAAGAACGAGTCGCCCCTGATCGTGGTGTGCGACGAGATCTCCGACCCCCACAATCTGGGCGCCATTATCCGGACGGCTTATTGCGCCGGCGCTCACGGCGTGGTCATTCCCAAGCGCCGCAGTGCGGGCCTGACCAGCGTGGTGGCCAAGACCTCCGCAGGCGCGGTGTCTCACATGAAGGTGGCCCGTGTGCCCAACATCCCCTCTCTGCTGAAGGACCTGAAAAAGCAGGGGGTCTGGGTATTCGGCACGGCGGCCAACGGCACCACCGGCCTGTATGACGCGGACCTGAAGGGCGCCGCTGCCATCGTCATCGGCAGCGAGGGGGACGGCATGACCCGTCTGGCTGCCGAAAACTGCGATTTTCTGGTGAGCATCCCCATGAAGGGTGATCTGAATTCCCTGAACGCCAGCGCCTCGGCAGCGATCCTGCTGTATGAGGCCGTGCGTCAGCGGATGAACTGAGAAGTTTGGAGAGAACACGGTGTCAAAGGATGTCGAGAAAACAGAATACGGCACAGGCACCTGGGATACGCCGCCGTCTGACGAGGATTACACCTTAGAGGAAATTTTGGCGGAGTACGGCTCCAGCCGCCAGCAGAAAATCATGGAAGAGGTGGAGCGTGAGACCGCTCCGGCGGAGCCGGATACGCCCAAGGCACCGGCTCCTGAACAGCCTTCCGCCCCTAAACCGACAGAGACGGCCCCATCTCCAACGCCCAAATCGGCAATGGCCCTCTGGGAGGAACGGATCGCCGCGGCGGTGCTGGAACAGGACGGGGAGGCCCCCCTTGCCGACGATTCGGACCCGGAGGAAGAACCCCGGACAGATGACGGCCCGGAGCCGGAGGCTACCCGCTTCCTGAGTCTGGAAGAACTGGTAGGGACAACGGTAGGGGCCGTGATGGAGGAGCACCACGAAACGCTGCTGAAGCCAAAATGGGGGCTGTTCTCCCGGAAGCGGCAGGAGGAAACGGAGCAGCTCTACGATTCCATGGAAGCCCCGGAGGAATCGGTAAAGCCTCTTACCGAGGCAGAGAGCATCGGGGAAGAACCGGAGCTTAGCGAGGTCGCGTCTGAGGAGCGGGAAGCCTATAAGAGCCGTCACCGGTCTCTGGGGTTTGCCTTTTTTACAGCGCTGGTGCCTATCGCCGCTATGGCGGCGGAGCAGTCCGGCGTCACGGTCCCCTTCTGGACCGGAGACCGGCAGATCCAAGGCGTTGCCATGCTGGCCTGTCTGCTGATCGAATTGGTGCTGTGCTGGCACGTGCCGGTGTACGCGATCCGGAAGCTGAGTGAAAAACGCTGCGTCAGCGCACTGCTGGTGTCGTTGGCGGTGCTGGCGGCGGCGGTGGACTGCGCGTTGTGGCTGCTTGTTCCGGGGCGGGGAGAAGCGCTTCCCTATACCGCTGCGGCGGGACTGGCGCTGTGCTTTGCCCAGTGGGGCATCAGCCGGGAAAGCCGGGGCAGCTATGATAGCTTCCGTTTGGCATCGCTGGACGATCACCCCCCTTACTTGGTCACGGAAACTCCAAGGGGTGCCTGCAAGCAGAAGGGAGACCTGCGGGGCTTTTACACCACCGCCATGCGGGATGATTATGCCTCCCGTCTTCAGACGGTGTTCCTGCCGGTGATTTTTATGGCCGCGCTGGTATTCGCGGGCTTGACCTCTTTGGGACGTGGACACGGAATTGACTTCCTGCGGAACTGGTCCGTGATCCTGACAGCGGGAGCCACCTGTTCCCTGCCGCTGTGCTGGAGCCTGCCATGGTCCCGGCTGACCCGCCGACAGCAGAAAAGCGGCTGTGCCGTGGCGGGATGGGACGGCGCGGCCCGGGTAGGAAAGCGCCGGGGCATGATCCTGACGGATACCGACCTGTTCCCGCCGGGGACCATCCGGCTCAACGGCGTGAAGGTCTACGGCGAGGAACTGGGAAAGGTGTCGGCTTATGCGGCGGCAGCCGCCCGTGCGGCGGGCTGCGGCCTGGAGCGGGTCTTTGAGGGACTGGCGGTGGGGGAGAACGCCCCACGGGAAACGGCTCAGGACCTGAGCTTCTATGAGCAGGGCGGCTTTGGCTGCACGATCCACGGGGAATCCGTCCTGTTGGGGACGGCCTCCTTCCTGCGGAAGCAGGATGTGCGTCTGCCCAGCAACATCAATCTGAAAACCGGCATTTTTCTGGCCATCGATCATCAGCTGGCGGCGGTGTTTGCCGTGAAGTATGAGGCGTCGGAAAATGTGGATTACGCGCTGCGGACCCTGCGCCGCAGCCGGATCACGCCGATTCTGGCAGTGCGGGACCCCAACATCACCCCGGCGCTGCTGAAGCGGAAGTTCTATAAGAAGATCAAGGTGGAGTATCCGCAGCTGACGGACCGGGTGGCCCTCAGCGAAGCGGAGGAGGACCGTGGCCTGCCCCGGGCGCTGCTGCTGCGGGAGGGCCTGCTGCCCTACGCCGAAGCAGTGGTGGGCAGCCGCCGTCTGCGAACGGCGGTGCGCCGGGCTACCTGGCTGTCCCTGGCGGGCAGCGCCGCCGGCGTTTTGCTGACGGCGTATCTGGTGTCTCTGGGGAAGTTTGATTTGCTCACCCCCTTGTCCCTGACGGTGTTTTTGCTGCTGTGGACCCTGCCGGTGCTGCTGATGAGCGACTGGACCGGCCGATATTGACACTTGACAGAATAAAGTACCGGGAGGCAGGCTTTTTCCCTGCCTCCCGGTACTTTTTCGCGCTGTCCGGGACCAAAAGACTTTTTTTCAAGAAAAATGATTTTTGCGGGACCCCACAAAAATAGGCGACCCTTTTTGCCTACCCCTCCAAAATGTAAGATCTCACAAAGTTCTTGTTGTATTACCCATGAAAAAGCGGTATAATTAACACATTGAGTGAGTCTCAATGGTTGACAGATCTTTTATCGGCCCGTTCGGGCCGTGTCAACAGCATCAACATAAGGAGTGGAACAAACATGAGCTATTCAGTACAGAACATCCGTAACGTCTGCCTGCTGGGTCACAGCGGCAGCGGTAAGACTTCTCTGGCAGAGAGCCTGCTGTTTATGACCGGCGCCATCGACCGTATGGGCAGAGTCGCGGACGGCAATACCGTTTGTGATTATGATCCCGAAGAGGTCAAGCGTCAGATCTCTCTGTCCACCGCTGTGGCGCCTATCGACTATAAGGGCTGCCGCATCAACGTGCTGGATACTCCGGGCGCATTCGACTTTTCCGGCGAAGTGATGGAGGCTCTCCGGGCCGCCGACGCCGCCATCATCGTGGCCTCCGCTAAGGACGGTGTGTCCGTGGGCGTTGAGAAGGCATGGAAGTATTGCGAAGAGCGGAATATGCCCCGCTTTATCTATATCTCTAAGATCGACGAGGATCACAGCGACTATAACGCCACCTTTGATGCGCTCCGTGAGCGCTTCGGCAACAAGATCGCTCCCGTTGTGGTGCCTACGCTGGACGAAAACAAGAAGGTCACCGGCCTCATGGACATCCTGAATAAGCGCGCCTATGAGATGCAGGACGGCAAGCGTGTGGAGATCGAGCTGCCTGAGGATAAGGTGGCCGTCATCAACGAGTTCAACGATGCGCTGAAGGAATCCGTGGCGGAGACCAGCGAGGAATTCATGGAGCGCTTCTTCAACGGCGAGGACTTCACCTACGCTGAAATGGCTCAGGGCCTCCGTCAGGGCGTCCGTGAGCTGAGCGTATTCCCCGTGTTGTGCGGCAGCGCCGTGGCTGATATGGGCACTCTGATGCTGCTGGACAACATCATGGAGCTGCTGCCCTCTCCCGAGCAGGGCAACTATCATAAGGCCACTCTGGCTGACGGCACCACCGAGGAATTCGTGGTGTCCGCCGGTGGCGTGCCCACGGCTTTCGTGTTCAAGACCATTTCCGACCAGTACGGCAAGTACTCCTTCGTGAAGGTCCTCTCCGGCAGCATCACGCCGGATATGACCATGGTCAACGCCCGCACCGGCGACAATGAGAAGCTGGGCCGCCTGTATACCATGCGTGGCAAGAAGGCCACCGAGGTCAAGGAGCTGGTGTGCGGCGATATCGGCGCCATCGCAAAGATGGATAAGGTCAAGACCGGCGATACCCTGTGCGACAGCCGTAAGGTCGTGGCGCTGAAGGGCATCCCCTTCGCTGAACCCTGCTACTCTGTGGCCATCGCCCCCAAGACCCGCGGCCAGGACGATAAGGTGGCTCAGGGCCTGAACCGTCTCAATGAGGAGGACCCCTCCTTCTCCGTGGTCAACAACGCCGAGACCCATCAGATGGTCCTCTCCGGCGCCGGCGATATGCAGGTGGATGTGCTGGTCAGTAAGCTCAAGACCCGCTTCAACGTGGAAGTGGAGCTGAGCCCTGTCCGCGTGGCTTACCGTGAGAAGATCCGCAAGACCGTGCAGAAGCAGGGCCGTCATAAGAAGCAGACCGGCGGCAGCGGCCAGTTCGGTGACGTGTGGATCCGCTTCGAGCCCCAGACCGAGCAGGATGACATGATCTTCGCTGAGGAAGTGTTCGGCGGCTCTGTGCCCAAGAACTATTTCCCCGCTGTGGAAAAGGGCCTGCGGGAGGCCTGCGTCCACGGTCCTCTGGCCGGTTATCCGGTGGTGAATCTGAAGGCCGTTCTGTATGATGGCTCCTATCACCCCGTTGACTCCTCCGAAATCGCATTCAAGACCGCCGCTCAGCTGGCCTACAAGGCCGCTCTGCCTGAGGCCAACCCCTGCCTGATGGAGCCTGTGGGCGAGCTGAAGGTCACCGTGCCTGACAGCTACATGGGCGATGTCATGGGTGACCTGAACAAGCGTCGCGGCCGCGTCATGGGTATGGACCCTGCTGGCAATGGCGAGCAGGTCATCACCGCTGAGGTCCCCATGGGCGAGATGAGCACCTATGCCATCGACCTCCGCTCCATGACCCAGTCCCGCGGCACCTTTACCCTGCACTTTGTCCGCTATGAGGATTGCCCTCCCGCGGCGCAGGAGAAGGCGATCGCTGAGGCTAAGGCCCGGAACGAGGAATAAGATCAACCAGTGTGGCCGGGGAAGCGATCGCTTCCCCGGCCGCTGTATCTGTGTGGGAGAATCTCTAAGCAGTTCAAGAACTCTAACAAAGCGTGAACAATTTTAGGTTCTTTTAAAAAGTTGCATTTGCAACTTGCAAATAGAAACGATTCCTGATATACTACACTCACAAAGCAAAAACGCTCAAGGAAAGAGCGAAGATAAGGTAATTATTTAAGGAGGATACATCTATGAAGAAGTGGGTTTGCAAGGTTTGCGGTTACATTTATGAGGGTCCCGAGGCTCCCGTCGAGTGCCCCGTCTGCCACGCCAAGAATGCGTTTGAAGAGGTCAAGGGCGAGCTGAAGCTGGCTGCTGAGCACAAGTTCGGCATCTACGCAGAGACCGTGAAGAACAACGCCGACATCTCCGAGGAGGATAAGAAGTACATCTTCGATCAGCTCATGGCCAACTTCAACGGCGAGTGCAGCGAGGTGGGTATGTATCTGTGCATGGCCCGGATCGCTCACCGTGAGGGCTATCCCGAGATCGGCCTCTACTGGGAGAAGGCCGCTTATGAGGAAGCCGAGCACGCCGCTAAGTTCGCCGAGCTGCTGGGCAGCGACCTGGAGAGCAACATGACCGCCTCCACCGAGAAGAATCTGGCCTGGCGTGTGGACTGCGAGTACGGTGCTACTGCCGGCAAGTTTGAGCTGGCCGCCTGCGCCAAGAAGAACGGTCTGGACGCTATTCATGACACCGTCCATGAGATGGCCCGCGACGAGGCCCGTCACGGCAAGGCTCTGGAGGGCATGCTGAAGCGTTACTTCAACAAGTAAGTTCCGTAAAAACCAAAATCTTTTGAGGGGGAATCGGGAAACCGGTTCCCTCTCTTTTTGCGTCCCGTGTGTCTTACCCGCGTCCACTGTCGGATATATCTGCATGAAAACAAGAGAAATGTGTCCCGCGCAAATTATGTCCTATTTTGCTGTTTTTCTGTCATGTTGACTGATTTGTTCTAACATACTAAAATGCGGTCCGCAGATGTCTGCGGACCGCTTTTTGACGATATGGACAGGTGAACCGTTTGAATGCTGCTTTTACAGCTTTTCCAGCAGATAATCCACGAACTGGGCGCAGGAGGCCCCGTCCCGGTGGCCGGTCATGACCACTCGTCGCTCCGTTTCCGTGCAGAGGCCCATAGCGGCGGCAAGCTGATCTGCCTTGTCCGCCATGGCGATGTGCCGCAGCAGCAGCTCTGCCGCCTTCAAAATGCTGGCGGGATTGGCGTAGTCCCCCTCGCCGTCAGCGATGAGACGGGGGGCGGTGCCGTGGACGGCCTCGAACATAGCATATTGACTGCCGGTGTTGGCGCTGCCCGCCGTGCCTACGCCGCCCTGAATCTGGGCGGCCTCGTCGGTGATGATGTCGCCGTACAGATTGGGCAGGACGAACACCTGAAACCTGCTGCGGATTTCCGGGTTTACCAGATTGGCGGTCATAATGTCGATGTACCAGTCCTCGGCGGTGATCTCCGGGTAGTCTGCCGCAACCTCATGGCAGATGCGGGTGAACATTCCGTCGGTCTTTTTCATAATGTTGGCCTTGGTGACGATGGCCACATTGGTTTTGCCGTTGGCCCGGGCAAAGTCAAAGGCGGCCTTGGCGATGCGGCGGGTACCGGCGTCGGTGGTGACCTTGAAATCCATGCTCAGCATACCGGGCACCTCAATGCCCCGGCTGCCCAGAGCGTATTCGCCCTCCGTATTCTCCCGGAAGAAGGTCCAGTCGATGCCCAGCTCCGGGACGGATACAGGCCGCACGTTGGCAAACAGGTCCAGCTCCCGGCGCATGGCCACATTGGCGCTTTCCAGGGTGCCGCCCTTTGGAGTCTCCGTGGGGCCTTTCAGCAGCACGTCGCAGTCCTTGATGGAGGCCAGCACCTCGTCAGGAATGGCTTTGCCCTGAGCAGTGCGGTTTTCAATGGTCAACCCCTCGATGTCCCGCAGCTCCACCCGGCCGACGGCAAGCTCTGCTGCCAGCAGCTTTTCCAACACCCGCCGGGCCTGGGCCATGAGGATGGGACCGATGCCGTCACCGGGGATCAGGCCGATGACGATGCGCTCCATGCGGGAAAAGTCCTTGGCGGGAGATCCTTGGGACATGCGCGCCTGCCGGTTTAACTGCTCAGTCAGTAAGGCACGGAAATGCGCCGCCGCCTGTTCGATATATGTGTTCTGATCCATCAGTCATTGCCTTCTTTCGTGTAATTCAGCAGACCGCCTGCCCGGAGCATCGCTGCCTGCCGCTTGGTGAAGCTGCCGCAGACGGGAATTTCACGGTTTCCGGCGTGAAGCGTCATGGTGCCGCTGTCCAGGCCGGCGTCGATGCCGGTGAGGGTCAGGGTCTCACCTTGAGTCAAGGCGTCATAGTCATCGGGGTTGACAAAGGTCAGGGGCAGGATCCCGGCGTTGATGAGGTTGGCGGCGTGGATGCGGGCGAAGCTCTTAGCGATGACCGCCCGGACGCCTAAGTACAAAGGCACCAGCGCCGCGTGTTCTCTTGAGGAGCCCTGCCCGTAGTTGCTGCCGCCCACTAAAATGGTCTCTCCGGTTGCCTTGGCGTTTTGGGCGAACTCCTTGTCGCACACGGCGAAACAGAACTCCGACAGCTTGGGGATGTTGGAGCGGTAGGGCAGGATCTTAGAGCCTGCGGGCATGATGTGGTCGGTGGTGATGTTATCCCCTACCTTCAAGGTCAGCTTGGCGGTGATGGTGTCGCCCACCGGCTTGCCCTGGGGGAATTCCTTGATGTTGGGACCGCGGAGCACGTCCAGATGGGCTGCCTCCTCCGGGGAGGCGGGGGCCAGCACGGCGCTGTCGTCAATGAGGAAGTGGTCCGGCATCTCCACATGGAGGGCGTCCAGCCCCAAATCGCGGGGATCGGTGATCTCCCCGGTGAGGGCGGCGGCCACGGCGGTCTCCGGGGACACCAGATACACCTTGGCATCCGCCGTGCCGCTGCGGCCCTCGAAGTTGCGGTTGAAGGTCCGCAGGCTCACACCGCCGGAGTTGGGGGAGAAGCCCATACCGATACAGGGTCCGCAGGCACATTCCAGCAGCCGTGCACCGGAGGCCAGAATATCCGACAGCGCGTCGCAGTTGGCCAGCATGGTCAGGACCTGCCGGGAGCCGGGGGACACGGACATACTGACAGAGGGGGACACGGTCCTGCCCTTCAGCATAGCGGCGGTTTTCAGCAGATCGTACAGAGAGGAATTGGTGCAGGAGCCGACGCAGACCTGATCCACCTTAACGCCCTTCAGACTGCGGACGGGCACCACCTTATCCGGCATGTGGGGGCAGGCGATCAGCGGCTCCAGCGTGTCCAGATCAATGTGGATAATTCGGTCATAGGCCGCGTCGGGATCGGCGGAGAGGGGGGTGAAGTCGGCTTCCCGCCCCTGAGCCTTCAAAAAGGCACGGGTTACTTCATCGGAGGGGAAGATGGAGGTGGTAGCCCCCAGTTCCGTACCCATATTGGTGATGGTGGCCCGCTCCGGAACGGATAACCCGGCGATGCCGGGGCCACCCCATTCCATCACATGGCCCACGCCGCCCTTGACGGAAAGGAGCCGCAAGACCTCCAAGCTGATGTCCTTGGCGGTGACGTAGGGGCGCAGCGTTCCGGTGAGTTCGACCTTGATGACCTTGGGCATGGTAATGTAATAGGCGCCGCCGCCCATAGCCACGGCTACGTCCATGCCTCCCGCGCCGAAGGCCAGCATCCCGATGCCGCCGCCGGTGGGGGTGTGACTGTCGGAGCCGATGAGGGTCTGTCCCGGTACGCCGAAGCGTTCCAGATGCACCTGATGGCAGATGCCGTTGCCGGGGCGGGAGAACCAGATGCCGTGCTTGGCGGCAACGGATTGGATGTACCGGTGATCGTCGGCGTTTTCAAAGCCGGATTGGAGGGTGTTGTGGTCGATATAGGCCACGGACCGCTTTGTTTTGACCCGGTCAATGCCCATAGACTCAAATTCCAGATAGGCCATGGTGCCGGTGGCATCCTGCGTCAGGGTCTGGTCGATGCGCAGGGCCACCTCAGCCCCCGGCTCCATGCTGCCGCTAACCAAATGAGCGGCGATCAGCTTTTCTGTCAATGTCTTTCCCATGGTTCAGCCCTCCTTTTGGATGATGTCTGCCAGATTGGCCCGGGCGTTTTCCACATGGCGCAGGGACGCCTTCGCGGCCCGGTCCCCATCGTGGGCGGCAAGGGCCTCGTAGATGGCGGTGTGCTCCTCTAAGGCGTGGACCGCCCGGCTGTGGTGGGTGACGGAGGCCTTGCGGTACTTGATGATCTTCTTATGGAGGGAGATCAGCGTATCCGCATAGGGACGGCTGCCGCAGCTGTTGTAAAGCAATTCATGGAACCGGGAGTCCAGGTTTTTGACCTGATCGGAATTTTCACCCGGCTCCTTTTCACTTTCAATGTAGAAGCGCTGCAGGTCCAGGACCTCCTTCATTTCACTCAGTACATCGTCAGTGATGCTGGCGGCGGCCCGCTTTGCGGCCAGACCCTCCAGCTGAAGGCGGATCTCGTAGATATCCAGCATATCCTGCCGGGAGATGCCGATGACCACCAGACCGTGTCCGGAGTCCTCCAAAATGCGCTCCTGCTCCAAGCGGCGGATGGCTTCCCGGATGGGGGTGCGGCTGACGCCCAGCTCGCCGGACAGCCGCAGCTCGCTCAGAATCTCGCCCTGAGGGTATTTACCGGACAGAATATCCCGTTCCAGCTTTTCGAAAACCTGATCGGCGATGGAAATGGGCTTGTGATCTCTCATCATGGTGGGTTCCTCCTCAATGGCGGGGCTTCAGCACGCCGCCGGACAGTTCTGCGATTTTTTCTTCCAGTTCCTCGTTGGAAAGGGCGGTGGTGCGGCCTCCGGCGTACTGTTCGTCCACCCAGACCTTCAGCTTTTCCACCAGTGCGTCATGCTTACTGAGCTGGTGGTCGCTGCGGAGCCGGTAGTTCTGGTTGATCCAGTAGGCGATGCCCGCCAGCCCGGATGTTTTGCTGATGGCTACGGCGGCAGGCCGGTCCAGCAGCTTTTCCGTATTGAAAATGTTGTAGATCTCCTCGTCCTTCAAAAGCCCGTCAGCGTGGATGCCTGCACGGGTGACGTTGAAGTTCCGGCCCACGAAGGGCGTCATGGGGGGGATGTGATAGCCGATCTCGTGCTCGAAGTAGTCGGCGATCTCGGTGATGGCAGTGGGGTCCATACCGTCCAGAGAGCCACGGAGAGAGGCGTATTCAAACACCATGGCCTCCAACGGCACATTGCCGGTGCGCTCACCGATGCCCAGCATGGAGCAGTTCACGCCGCTGGCGCCGTACAGCCAGGCGGTGGCGGCGTTGGCAACGGCCTTGTAGAAGTCATTGTGGCCGTGCCATTCCAGATATTCGCTCTCCACGCCGGAATAGTGCTGCAAACCGTAGATGATGCCGGGAACGCTGCGGGGCAGGGCCACCTCCGTGTAGGGGACACCGTAGCCCATGGTGTCACAGGCCCGGATGCGGACGGGGATCTTGGCCTGGTGGGAAAGCTCCATCAGCTCATTGACGAAGGGCACCACGAAGCCGTAAAAGTCCGCACGGGTGATGTCCTCCAGATGGCATCGGGGCATGACCCCGGCGTCAAAGGCGTCCTTCACCGTGGCCAGATAGTAGTCCAACGCCTGCCGGCGGGTCATCTGCATTTTCTTAAAGATATGATAGTCGCTGCAGGACACCAGAATACCGGTCTCCTTGATGCCAAGGTCCTTCACCATCCGGAAGTCCTCCCGGGTGGCCCGGATCCAGGTGGTGATCTCCGGGAAGCGCAGTCCCAAAGCCTGACAGCGTTCAATGGCCTCCCGGTCCCGCTTGCTGTAAATGAAAAACTCCGTCTGGCGGATCAGGCCGTAAGGCCCGCCCAGCTTGCTGAGGAGCTTGAACAGGTGCTCGATCTGCTCCGGCGTGTAGGGGTTCATGGACTGCTGGCCATCCCGGAAGGAAGTGTCCGTGATCCAGATATCGGCAGGCATGGATGTAGGCACCCGCCGGTGGTTGAAGGCCACCTTGGGGACCTCGTCATAGTTATATACGTCCCGGTACAGCACCGGGTCCTTCACATCCTGAAGGGAATAACGGTAGTCATTTTCCTCCAGCAGATTGGTTTTGGCGGATAATTCAAGCATGGCGGGCTCCTTTCCAGCGATACGCTTGCTGTATACTTGTATACATATATACACCCGCGGCGGAAACTTGTCTACCCCTCCGAACAAACTTCGTGCAGGATCACAAAGGGGTCTTTTAACGGCGGCCATCGAAAAGACGATTGTCCGCGTGACGAGGAACTTTCGCTGAGAGGGGCGTTTTTTCGGCGCAGTTTCTGTGCAGTCCGCGCAGAGCGTGGAAAAACGACCGGTTTTCTCTTATAACCGGAAAAAATCCCTTGCAAACCGGGGTAAATGGTGCTATGATACCCTTTGTCAACAGGGGAGCTTGCGCAAGCAGGCTGAGAGTGGGATGTATTGCCCAGACCCGTAAACCTGATTTGGATAATGCCAACGTAGGGAGATACCGTCGCTGACACGCTCATGGAGCTCGTAATGCGGATATGTCTTTCAGGCATATCCGCGTTTTGTTTTCTATCTGGCCCTTTGTGCCGGACAGACAAGAGCGGTGCCCGCCGGAATTTCAAAAGATGCAGAGGTGTTCAATATGAAATGTGATCCCAAAGATCTGCTGCTGTATGCCGTCACCGACCGGCACTGGCTGAACGGACGGACGCTGGTGGACGTGGTCAAGGAGAGTCTGGATGGCGGCGTCACCATGATCCAGCTCCGGGAAAAGTCTCTGGATGAGGGCAAATTTCTGGAAGAAGCCAAGGAACTGCAAGCCCTGTGCCGGGAGCGGCATGTTCCTTTTATCGTCAATGACAACGTGGACATCGCCAAGGCCATGGACGCCGACGGCGTTCATGTGGGGCAGGATGACATGGCGGCGCTGGATGCCCGGGCCAAGCTGGGACCGGACAAGCTCATCGGCGTCTCCGCCCACACGGTGGAGGAAGCCCTGCTGGCAGAGAAGCAGGGGGCGGATTATCTGGGCGTGGGAGCCGTGTTCCCCACCAGCTCCAAGAGCGATGTGGGGGAGATGTCCTACGAGACCCTGAAGGCTATCTGCAAGGCCGTGTCCATTCCTGTGGTGGCCATCGGCGGCATTTCCGGCGAGAACGTAGGCAAGCTGGCGGGCAGCGGCATCTGCGGCGTGGCGGTCATCAGTGCTATCTACGCTGCCAAGGACGTCAAAGCCGCCGCCGCTGATTTGAAAACCACCGTGAAAGAAATGCTGCGGGCATGATCCGGGGGACCATTTTCGACTTAGATGGCGTCCTGCTGGACTCTATGGGTATCTGGGAAGATCTGGGCGCCCGGTATCTCCGGCGGCTGCACATTCCTCCGGAGCCGGGACTGAATGAGGTCCTCTTTCCCATGAGCATGGAGCAGGGGGCTGTCTATCTGAAAGCGCATTACCCGCTTCAACAGAGCGAGGCGGAAATCTGCGGCGGCATTGCCCAAATGTTGAAGGACTACTATGTTCAGGAGGTCCCTGCCAAGCCCGGCGCGGCGGCGCTGCTGGCATTTCTGGCGGAACGGGGCATTTCCATGGCGGCGGCTACCTCCAGCCCGCGGGCGCACGTGACCGCCGCGTTGGATCGGCTGGGCCTGCTGCCCTACCTGAAAGCAGTTTTCACCACCGGCGAGGTGGGCGTCAGCAAGCATGAGCCGGTGATCTACCATCTGGCGGCGGAAGCGTTGGGGACGGCCCCGGCAGAAACGCTGGTATTCGAGGATTCCCTCTACGCCCTGAAAACCGCCAAGACGGCGGGCTACCGCACTGTCGGCGTATTGGACGCCCACGGGGAAACAGATCAGGCGGGGCTGAAAGAGGCGGCGGAGGTCTATCTCACGTCCCTGACGGAGTTTCCCGGCCATTGGGAACCGCTCAACAAGTAAATTCGGAACGCTCAGGGCCTTGCCCTGTGTTCAGGCGGTACATTGGGGGCACCACCTTGTATCGCTTTATAAAACGTGCTGTAAAAGAGAAAGGAAGTATTCACATGAAAACAGCATTGACCATTGCTGGAAGTGATTCCAGCGGAGGCGCCGGTATCCAGGCGGATATGAAGACCATGACGGCCAACGGCGTTTACGCCATGAGCGCCGTCACGGCCCTGACCGCCCAGAACACCACCGGCGTCACAGATATTCTGGAGTCCACTCCTCATTTCCTGGGTGAGCAGCTGGACGCTATTTTTACCGATATTTTCCCCGACGCGGTGAAGATCGGCATGGTTTCCTCCGCCGACCTCATCGTGGTCATCGCGGAAAAACTGAAGCAGTACAAGGCGGAGAACATCGTGGTGGACCCCGTGATGGTGGCCACCTCCGGGGCAAAGCTGCTGCGGGATGATGCGGTGGAGGCCCTGTGCCGGGAACTGCTGCCGTTAGCGGCGGTCCTGACCCCCAACATCCCCGAGGCGGAGATCCTCTCCGGCATGACCATCACCGATGCTACCGGCATGGAGGCCGCCGCCAAGTACATCAGCGAGAAATACGGCTGCGCCGTGCTGTGTAAGGGCGGCCATAAGGTCAATGATGCCGACGATCTCCTGTGGCGGAACGGCTTTGGCAAGTGGTTCCACGGCAAGCGGATCGACAATCCCAACACCCACGGCACCGGCTGCACCCTCTCCAGCGCCATTGCCTCCAATCTGGCCAAGGGCTATGATCTGGACGAGTCCGTGGAGCGGGCCAAGGAATACATCTCCGGCGCATTGGCGGCCATGCTGGATCTGGGCCACGGCTCCGGTCCCATGAACCATATGTTCGCTCTGAAAGGAGCGTTTACGGAATGATCACCTCTACGGTTGCGATCTTATTCGCTGTGGGCTACCTGCTGGCAACGGTCTGGCTGTGCCGGGGCATCCGGCTGACGGCCCGGGACCTGTGCCTGGGTGGTATCGTCTGCGCCATGACGCTGGTGCTGGCCACGATCCGCATCCCCCTGCCCACCGGCTCCAACATCACCTGCGGCTCCTGGATACCCCTGATGCTGCTGGCCCTGCTGTATGACTATCGGCTGTCCATGCTGAGCGGCTGGGTGTGCGGTATTCTGGCGATGATCCTGATCCCCGGCTGGCAGGCGGTCCACTGGGCGCAGATCTTTGTGCAGCAGTTGGTCTGCTTCTCCTGCCTGGGCTATGCCGGCGTGTTCGGCAGCGACAAGCGCTGGAAGGCCATCTGCGGCATGGCGCTGGCGGTGGCGATCCGCTGTTTCGGTCATGTGATCAGCGGTGTGATCTTCTATTCCCAGAACGCATGGGACGGCTGGGGCGCCTGGGGTTACAGTCTGGCCTTTAACCTGTCCTCCCGGCTTCCGGAGGGGATTTTGAGCATTTTGATCGTATCGGTGCTGCCGCTGACGCTTATGCGGCGGGCCATTGCCAGAAGGGAGGCAAAATGATGGGTACTGTTGATCGGCTTCTGAAAGCCACCGAGGATATCTGGGCCAGCTACCACGAAAAGCCCTTTGTGCAGGGATTGAAGTACGGCACGCTGGACCAGAAGAAATTCCGCAGCTATATCATTCAGGATTACTGGTATCTCATGGACTATACCAAGGTTTTTGCCATCGGCGTAGCCAAGAGCAAGAGCGTGGAGGTCATGAAACTCTTTGCCAAGTACATCCAGGCGATCCTGGACGGCGAGGTCAACGTTCACAACGGCTATATGGCCGATTTCGGCATCACCCAGGAGGAACTGGACCACACGCCTATCCAGCAGGATAACCGCTCTTACACCTCCTATATGCTCAGCGTTGCCTATCGGGGCGGTGAGGCGGAAATTCTGACGGCCATCTTCTCCTGTGCTTACAGCTATGAGGTCATCGCCCGCAAGATCGTGGAGGAGTGCCCCTCCGCTCCCGAGCACCCCATGTACGGGCGTTGGGTACGGGGCTACATCACTCCCCGCTACACAGGCAACAACGTGATCCTGAAGGATATGCTGGAGCGGCTGACCAAGGACTATACCGAGGAGCAGCTCCGCTATCTGGAGGAGATCTTTACGGCGTGTTCCCGCTATGAGGCATCCTTCTGGGATATGGCGGACCGCTTCGGAACGGAAGGCGGGGCGCAGGCATGAAAAAGACATCCACCTTCCAAAACGGACTGATCTGGTTCGGCGCAGGCGTTTCTCTGGCGGAGATCCTCACCGGCACCTCCTTTGCCCCGTTGGGTATGGCCAAGGGTCTGGCGGCCATTCTCATCGGCCACATCATCGGCTGCGCCATGATGCTTCTGGCGGGCCTCATCGGCGGCCGCACCGGCCGCAGCGCCATGGAGACTGTGAAAATGAGCTTCGGCCAGAAAGGAGGTTTGCTGTTCGCCTTTCTGAACGTCCTTCAGCTGGTGGGCTGGACCGCCATCATGATCTATGACGGGGCCCTGGCCATCGGCGGCATCCTCACGGTCAACCATTGGGTCTGGTGCCTGGTCATCGGGGCCCTCATCATTCTGTGGATCGCCGTGGGCATCACGGACCTAGGCTGGATCAACAAGCTGACCATGGCGGCGCTGTTTGTGCTGACCCTGGTGCTGTGCAAGGTGATCTTCTTCTCCGGAAACGCCATGGACGCCTCCGGGGAGGCCATGACCTTCGGCGCGGCGGTGGAGCTGGCGGTGGCCATGCCCTTGAGCTGGCTGCCCCTCATCAGCGACTACACCCGGGAGGCAGAAAAGCCGGTCCAGGCCACCTGGGTCAGCGTGGTGGTGTATGGCCTGGTGTCCTGCTGGATGTATGTCATCGGCATGGGCGCGGCGATCTTTACCGGGGAGTATGACATTGCCGTCATTATGGTGAAGGCGGGGCTGGGCATTGCCGCCCTGGTGATTTTGGTGTTCTCCACGGTCACCACCACCTTCCTGGACGCCTGGTCCGCCGGTATCTCCGCCGAGTCCCTCTCCGGGAAGATCAACGGCAAAAAGACCGCCATCGGTGTGACGGTCATCGGCGCCGTGGGGGCTATGCTGTTCCCCATGGACGATATTACCGGCTTCCTGTATCTCATCGGCTCTGTGTTTGCACCCATGATCGCGGTGCAGATCGCGGATCATTTCCTCCTCAAGCGGGATCGCTTTGCCGTGGCGGCGGACGGCCGGAATCTGGTGATCTGGCTGGTGGGCTTCATCGCCTATCGCTGGCTCATGGGCGTGGACACCCCGGTGGGCTACACTCTGCCGGATATGGTCCTGACCGTCCTTCTGTGCGTCCTTGCGGAAAAGCTGTGCGCCGGCAAGAAGAACGGCTGATCGGCTGACCGAACAATAAATGACCGGCGGATACGTGTATGCGTATCCGCCGGTTTTGTTGTGTGTGATTTGTAGGTTTTTCCCTTGCCCTCCGGCCGGTTCCGTGGTACACTTTCTTCCTGTACGAGCATTGACCGAAGGGAAAGGATAACCATGAATCAAAAAGAACTCAACGAGATCCGCCGGCGCTTCAAGCTGGATAAAAACAGCATTTCCAAGATTTTTGGCTGCTATGTCAACAGCAATAAGGAGATCATTTCCTGGATCGACGCCTCTATGGGCCTCATGCAGCAGGAGGAGCAGGAAATGTATCTGGGCCTTCTGAAAAAGGCCCTCTCCGGGGCCTTGGGCAAGAACTTGGTGGATATCACGTTTTCCACGGCGCAGGTGGCGGACAGTGACGAGCACCGCCTGCTGCAGACCATGCGGCAGACAGAGTTAAAGGACCCCGCCTCCCGGGAGGATTTCTGCCGTCGGCTGATCGACGCACTGAACATGGGAGAGACCAACTACCTGATTCTGCTGGCTGCGGACACCTACGATGTGCCCCACAAGAGCCGGGACGATGAATTTCAGGCGGACGCGGGGGACACGGTGTACCGCTACTTTGTCTGCGCCGTCTGCCCGGTAAAGGCCCCTACTCTGGAGCTGCGGTACGATCATGACCTGAACGAATTCCATCCCGGCTCCACCGGCCATATCGCGCTGGCCCCGGAGCTTGGCTTCCTGTACCCCGCCTTTGACAGCCGCGCCGCCAACATCTACGACCTGCTGTTCTATGCCAAGAACCCGGCGGAGCTGCATCAGGAGGTCATTGACGCGCTGTTCCGGGTGGAGCCGCCCATGTCTGCGGCAGAACAGAAAAACGTTTTTGATACGGCGCTGACGGAGGCTCTGGATCAGGATTGCAGCTATGACGTGGTGCAGTCCGTCCATGAGCAGATCCGGGCGAAGATCGAGGACCACAAGGAAAGCCACGATCCGGAGCCGCTGGAGCTGACGGTTTCCGACGTGGGCTGCATACTGGCCAACAGCGGCGTGGACACCGAAAAGGTGGAAGCGTTCAAAGCGAACTGCGAAAAGCAGTACGGCGAAAACGCCGCACTGAATCCGGTGAATATCATCGAGAGCCGCAAGTTTCAGGTCACCACCCCGGAGGTGAAGATCTCCGTCGCCCCGGAAAACAGCTATCTCATCGAGACCCGGATCATCGACGGTCGCAAGTATCTCCTGATCCCCGCCGATGACGGCGTGGAGGTCAACGGCATCGGCGTGAACATCGCCGCTGATCAGCCGCAGGAATAAGCGCAATGCCTTTCCTACATGGTAAAAGCCCCGCCGGATTCCTTTCGGAATCCGGCGGGGCTTTATTTATTCGAAACATATTACGGGCGGAAGGGAACTCAGCCCTCCTCCGCGATCTTGCGGCCCATGAGGACACCCATGACGGAGGCCATCATCAAGCCGCGGGTCCAGCCGGAGCTGTCGCCCAGGCAGTGAAGGCCCTGAAGGCTGGTGTTGAAATCCGTGTCCATCTTCACCCGGTTGGAGTAGAACTTCAACTCGGGGGAATACAGCAGGGTCTCGTAGGCGGCGAAGCCGGGCACCACATAATCCATAGCCTGAATGAAGTTGATGATGTTGGTCATGGCCCGGTAGGGCATGGCGGCGGTAATGTCGCCGGCCACGGCGTCCGGCAGAGTGGGGCGGATGTTGGACTGGGCCAGCTCCTTCTGCCAGGTGCGTTTGCCGTCCAGAATGTCACCGAAGCGCTGCACCAGGATCTGGCCGTTGGCCAGCATATTGGTCAGCTCGCCCACCTTCTGGGCGTAGGCAATGGGCTGGTTAAAGGGCACGGAGAAGTTGTGGGAGCAGAGGATGGACAGGTTGGTGTTGTCGCTCTTCTTCTCCTTGTAGGAGTGGCCGTTGACCACCGCCAGGTTGTTGTCATAGTTTTCCTGACTGACAAAGCCGCCGGGGTTTTGGCAGAAGGTACGGACCTTGTTCTTGAAGGGCCGGGGATAGCCTACCAGCTTGGACTCGTACAGGACCCGGTTTACGGTCTCCATGACCTCATTGCGGACCTCCACACGAACACCGATATCCACAGTGCCGGGGGCGTGAGCGATGTTGTGCTCCGCGCAGAGCTTTTCCAGCCAGTCGGCACCCCGGCGGCCGGTAGCGACCACGGTGTGCTTGGCGTAGATCTCCATGTCCACCTTGCCGTTGGACACGGAAACGCCCTTGCAGACGTCATTTTCCAGAATCAAGTTGCTGCACTCGTAGCCAAAGTACATCTCTACGCCGTGCTCCTGTAAGTACTTCTCGATGGCGTAGTAGATACCCTGAGCCTTTTCCGTGCCCATGTGGCGGATGGGGCAGTCCACCAGCTTCAAGCCTGCCTGAATGGCGTGCTTGCGGATCTCCTTGCGCTCCTCGTCATTACCGAGACCCTCAATGTGCTCGTCCGCACCGAAATCCAGATAGATCTGGTCAGCGTAGTTGATGGTCTCCTGTGCCAGCTCTGGGGTGATGAGGGTGGGCAGATCGCCGCCCACCTCATAGCTGAGGGACAGCTTGCCGTCGGAAAACGCGCCGGCGCCGGAGAAGCCGGTGGTAATGTGGCAGTAGGGCTTGCAGTTGACGCACTTTTTCGTCTTGTCCTTGGGGCAATGGCGGTTTTCTACCGCCTGGCCCTTCTCCACCATGATAATTTTCTGCCTGCTGCCCTTTTTGATCATTTCCAGCGCGGTGAAAATGCCGGCAGGACCGGCGCCGATGATAACAACATCTGCGTTCATAATATCTCCTATCTCCTTATTTGGCTGACAATTCTACCTGATGGCGTACCAGCGTCATAGGCGGCACCGGACGGGGCAGCCTGAGCTTCAGCAGCATCTGGGGATTTCGGGGTTCTTCGATCACGGTTCCGGCCTCATCCCGCATTTCCGGGACCGTCATGGAAAAGGGACGCAGGTCCGGCCCTACCAGCTCCACCGTGTCACCGGTGCGGAACTTGTTCCGCAGGGAAATGACAGCGTTGCCGTCGGAGTCACATTCCGTGACCAGCGCCACCACCTGCCATTCCCGGATGTAGCGGGAATTTTCGTAGTACTGGCCGGGATAACCGTAGTAAAAGCCGGTGGCGTAGGGCCGGTGGCTGACGTGCTCCACCTCATCCCGCCACACCGGGTCAATGGGGCGGCCCGCAGCGGCATCGTCCAGACAGTGCCGGTAAGCGCCGGTGACGATGGCGGCATAATAGGCGGATTTGGCCCGACCCTCGATCTTCAGACTGGACAGCCCCACATCCAGCAGGTCATCCAGATGGTCGATCATGCACATATCACGGGAATTCAGAATATAGCTGCCCTTTTCGTCCTCTTCAATGGGGAAATATTCGCCGGGGCGTTTTTCCTCCATCAGGGCGTAATGATAGCGGCAGGGCTGTGCGCAGGCGCCGCGGCTGGCATCCCGGCCCGTCATATAATTGCTCAGCAGACACCGCCCGGAATAGCTGACGCACATGGCCCCGTGAACGAAGGCCTCGATCTCCAGCTCTGCCGGGGTGTTCTCCCGGATGGTCCGAATTTCTTCAAGGCTCAGTTCCCGGGCTAAAATCACCCGGGAAGCGCCCAGATCATACCAGGCGTTGGCAGTGACATAGTTGGAAATGCTGGCCTGAGTGGAGATGTGGCGCTGGCAGTTGGGGGCATATTTCCCCGCCAGCGTAAAGGCACCCAGGTCCGCCACGATCACCGCGTCCACGCCGGCGTCATTCAGCCGTTCCAGATGCGCCGGCAGGCGGACGATCTCATCCCCTCGGGGCATGGTGTTGATGGTGCAGTGGACCCGTACATTGTGCGCATGGGCATAGGCCACTGCCGCCTTCAGCTCGTCCGGGTCAAAGTTTCCGGCGAAGGCCCGCATACCGAAGTCGGTGCCCGCCAGATATACGGCGTCCGCGCCGTAGAGCACGGCCATTTTCAGCCGTTCCATATCTCCTGCCGGAGCCAGCAGCTCCGGCAGCTTTCTCTGTTTATCCACCATAGGAGCTGCTCCCCACAAAGGCATTGTGCTCAGACAGGGTCTTGGAGAAGTGATGCTTCCCGTCGGTGCCCAATGCGTAGTAATAATAATCCGTGTCGTTGGGGTCCATAGCCGCTTTCAGAGCCGCACTGCCGGGGTTGGCAATGGCCGTAGGCGGCAGTCCCTTATGGAGATACAGGTTGTAGGGGGTATCGACCGCCTTGTCCGCGTTGGTGATGGCGCCGGTGTGATCCGGCAGACCATAGAGCAGGGACGCGTCGATCTGCAGCAGCCCTGCGGTCTCACCGGGCTTTTGCAGACGGTTATAGATAACAGAGGCGATATCCCGCTGATCCGTACCGTCCGTCTCCTTTTCGATGAGGGAGGCGATGATGACCACATCCTTCATGCTGTAACCCATGGATTTGGCCTTGGAGGAGGCGAACGCATCCTCGTCGATATGGTCGGCAAAGGCGTCGATCAGCTTACCCAGAGCGTTCTTGGCGTTGTGATTCTTGTAGAACTCATAGGTGTCCGGGAACAGGTAGCCCTCCAGACGGCTGGGGTCTTCGGAATTGTTGTTGATGAAGCTGTAATCATACGTGGCGGTCTTGGCGGCCTCCAGCAGATTTTCTTCCGTATTGACGCCCTTTTCCGCCAACAGACGGATGGTCTGCCGCATGGTATAGCCCTCGGGGATGGTGACGGTGACAGTCTCCGCCGTCAGGTTGCCGGAGGAGTTGTGCATGCCCAGGATCAGCGCCCGGTAATCCATCTCTGTATTCAGTGTATAGGTGCCGATGCCGATCTTTTTATCGGCGTGGGAGATCCCGGCGTAGAGCTTGAAAAACCACTTGTATTTGATCAGCCCCGCATCCTGAAGCTTATCCGCCACGGTGGACACGCTGTCCTCCGCCGTCACCTCCACCGAGGTCTCCCGCAGAGCACCCCGGTTGAAGGCACAGAAATCCGAGCCCAGCATCCAGCCCACACCCGCCAGAATGGCGGAAGCCAGCAGGACAAAGATCAGGTAACCGACCAGCACCGCCAGCGGATTCCGTCTCCGTCTGCGGGGACGGCTCTTGCTGCGGTGGACAGACGCCGCTTCACGCCGCGCCCCCTGTGCCTGCCGGACCTCCTGCGCGTCCCAGCTGGCAGTATCATCTCTTCTGTATTCAGACATTGGTTCCTCCTTGCTTTCCCGGTCCCCGGCAGGGAAGGGGAATACAATTTCCGGATTTTTGTCCGGTCCAAGCCCGGTTTCCGGTGACAGCGGCATAAGATAGCCTATCAAACAGAAAGCGGGGTAGTGGTATGTGCTGCAACAACAATGACAGCTCCTGGCTCTGGATCATTCTCGTTCTGATCGTGGTACTGGTATGCTGCGGCAGCGGATATAGCTGCGGAAACGGCTGTGTCCACAACGGCTGCGATTGCTGCTGAACCGGCGGGGACGCACCGCGTCCCGCTGGGGGGACAGGCATTACAGCAGCGACTTGACAGTCTTGTACACCTCGTTGTGGATGTCCTCCACGGTTCGGGGAGCATCGCCCTTGGCGCAGTGGATCACGGTCCAGCCGCAGTCCTTCACGATTTCACGGGCGGCCTCCCGGCAGCTTTTCAGATAAGCCTCGTCCTGCTCGTGAATGTCAGCATGGGTGCCGGTGGCGGCCTCCCGGCTGCGCATCATCTTCTCCGTGATCTCCGTGGGCATATCCAGATAGAGCACCAGATCCGGCTTCGGCAGGCCCAGCTTGCCGTATTCCAGCTCAAAGAGCCAGTTCAGAAAGGCGCTCCGCTCCTCTTCCGGCAGCTTGGATGCCTGATGCACGGCGTTGGACGTGGTGTAGCGGTCCGCGATCACCAGCCCGCCGGCCTCATAGAAAGCGCCCCAGTCCTGCTTGTAGGAGGCATAGCGATCCATGGAAAACATCAGCGACGCTGCGTAGGCGTTCACATCGCCGGGGCGCCTGCCTAAATTGCCATCCAGATACTCCTGCACCATGGCGGCGGAGGGCTTGCCGTACCGGGGAAAGGTGATATTTTTGTAGGGGATGTTTTCCCGCCGCAGATGCTCACACAGCAGCCGGGACTGGGTGGCTTTTCCGGAACCGTCGGTCCCTTCAAATACGATCAAACGTCCGTTCATTTCCGTTTTCCCTTCTCCTGCCGCACATGGACCAGAAACAGCGGCAGCTTCATCATCCGGCCGATGCGCTTCGGCTCCTTACACAGGCGGTAAAACCATTCCAGACCGTGATCGGACCAGAATTTCGGCGCACGCTCCACGGTGCCCGCGAATACGTCCAGACTTCCGCCGAGGCCGCACAGCAAATGGGCGCCGGTGGCGGGGCCGTTCCGCGCCATCCACAGCTCTTGCTTGGGGGCTCCCAGACAGACGAACACGCAGTCCGCGCCGCTTTCCCGGATGGCTTCCACCACAGGGGCGTCCTCCTTGAAGTAGCCATCATGAGTTCCGGCGATCTTCAATCTGGGGTACTGCTTTTGCAGCCGTTCCGCCGCCAGGTCCGCCACGCCGGGCTTGGCGCCCAGCAGATAGAGGGATCTCCCGCGCTCGGCCATTTTTTCCATCAGCCCCGCGGCAAATTCGATGCCGGGGGTCTTTTCCTTCAGGGGCGTTCCCAGCATAGCCGCTCCCTTTACCACGCCGATGCCGTCCGGCAGAACCAGATCCGCACCGTTGACCGCCTGCATGGCCGCCGGATTTTCCCGGCAGACCTCCACGATCTCCGGATTCGGGGTCACTACATAGTGGCACCCCGGTTCCTCCAGCAGTGCCGCTCCGCGGGACACGGCTTCCGTCATGGTCAGATTATCAAAACCAACGCCTAATACGTCGATCCGCATATTTTTCACCTCAGTTATGGATTCCATACTCATACAGACTAAAGTATAGCACATACCTTTGCGAATGTCCACGAAAAAAGCGGAGCCAACAGGCTCCGCTTCCAAAAAAACACGCAGGGCTTATGCTTTTTTTCTGCCCGGCAGCTGTGCCAGCACCACCGCTGCCAGCATCAGGGCGCAGCCGAAATATTCCCGCCCGCTGAGGCGGTCTCCCAAGATCGCCGCGCCGGAAATGGTGGCGAACACGGATTCCAGACTCAGCAGCAGAGAGATCACCGTGGGGTTGGAGCCTTTCTGAGCCAGAATTTGCAGCGTATAGCCCACGCCGCTGGAAAGGAGACCCGCATACAGAATGGCGCCCGCCGCCATGGTCAGGCCCACCCAGGTGGGATGCTCGAAAAGCAGGGAGCCGATCAGGGAAAACGCCGTGACAAAGAAGAACTGACAGCAGGACAGCTCCACGCCGTCCACCACGGTGACAAAGTGATCCACCAGAAGGATCTGTGCTGTAAACACAAAGGCGCACAGCATCACGCAGAGGTCGCCGGGGGCGATGGTAAAGCTCTCCGTGATGCACAGGCAGTACAGTCCCGTCACCGCCAGCAGCACACTGACCCACACCGCCTTGGGTACTCGCTTCTTCAGGAAAATGCCGAAAATGGGCACCAGCACGATGTAAAGGGCGGTGATGAAGCCCGCCTTGCCAGGGGAGGTGGTATCCAGACCCTTTTGCTGAAGGAAGGAGGCCAGTCCCAGCGTCAGGCCGCACCAGAAGCCGCCCAGCAGCAGATCCTTCCGGGAGCGGGTGACGGAGGCAGCCTGCCCCTTCCGGCGGCGGCCGGATCGCATGACGGCGCACAGCACCAGCAAAAACACAAAGGCGATCACCGACCGGGCGGCATTAAAGGCCAGCGGCGGGACATGTTCCGCGCCCACGCTCTGGGCTACAAAGGCGGTGCCCCAGATGAAAGCCGTCAGAACCGCATAGGCGGACGAACGCAGAGAACCCTGCTTCATATACTTGCTCCTCCCCACCGGATGTGGTATGATGATAAAAATTTCTCCCGCCGGTTTTGGACGGTAGGTAGCGTGGATCAACGCATCGAATCAGCCCTGCGCGAAGGTTGGCACAGAGACCGCGAATGTAGCGATTATAGTGGAAAACTGCCGCCGCCGCAAGAGGGGCTGGCCGACTTCTCCGAAGGCCGCAAAGGAAGTTCTGGAAACGCGGCTGTTTTTGTGGATTTTTACTGCTTTCCTGCGAAATTCTGCATATTTGATAAAGGAGGCCCTATGGCAAAGCTGACCCATGATTTCTTCAACGGCGACACCGTTGCCATCGCGCAGGCGCTGCTGGGAAAGTATCTGGTGCGGAACCGGAACGGCGAGCTGCTGGCGGGCCGCATTACGGAAACGGAGGCCTACGTGGGCCGGTGCGACAAGGCCTGCCACGCCTATAACTACCGCCGTACGCCCCGGACGGAAACGCTGTTCATGGCCCCCGGCCACGCCTACATCTATTTCATCTACGGGATGTACCACTGTCTGAACTTCGTCACGGAGCCGGAGGGGGAGCCATCCGCCGTGCTGCTGCGGGGACTGAAACCGGCGGCGGGGGCGGAGACCATGAAGCACCTGCGGTTCGGGGATGCGCCCATGAACGCCTACCGGCGGAAAAACTTTCTCAACGGTCCCGGCAAGGTCTGTAAGGCGCTGGACCTCACCACGGCCCAGAATAAGCTGGATCTGGAGGGAGACGTTCTGTTTCTCTGCGATTCCATGGCGGATGTGGGGCTGACGGACCCGGTGACCGGACCGGAGCACATCTGCGCCGGCCCACGGATCGGCGTGGACTATGCGGAAGAAGCCAAGGACTTCCCGTGGCGATTCTGGCTGGAAGAGGAGAACTGATATGTATTTATTTGATATGGACGGCACCCTCATTGATTCCAACGATGTCTGGAAGGACGTGGACAGGGAATTTCTGGCCCGGAGAGGTCTGCCCTACACAAAAGCCTATTACGAGGGGGTGGCCCACACCATTTTCCCCTTGGCGGCTAAGTTCACCAAGGAGTTCTGTAATCTGCCCGACAGCGAGGAAGACATCATGGCGGAGTGGATGGAGCTGGCCAAGGACGCCTACGCCCATGTGACGGTGAGGCCCGGCGTCCGGGCGTTTTTAAAGCAGTGCAAGGCGGAGAACCGGCGGATGGCGCTGGTGACCTCCAGCGTGCCGGTGCACTGCCGCACCGCGATGGAAAAGCTGGATCTGATGAAGTACTTCGAATCCGTTACCTTTGCTCAGGAGTTGGGTATTGAGAAAAAGGACAAGCGCCTGTGGTTAGGGGTGGCGGAGCGGTACGGCGTGGAGCCGGAAACCTGTACCCTGTTTGACGACAGCCTTGCCGCCTGCAAGGGCGCCCGCAGCGCCAAAATGCGGGTCGTGGGCGTCTATGACAGCTTTTTTGCCGGGGACGAAAAGGAAATGCGCTCCTTCTGCGACGTGTATATCAAGAGCTTTGAGGAACTGCTCTGGAAGCCGGAGTACCGAAAGGACTGACGAATAAAAAGGAACATAGCAAACATAGTAAAAGTCAGGCGTTGGCTTTCCAACGCCTGACTTGAGGCTGTCGATAAAGAGGTAGATTCTCCGCAACGGAAAGGAAGGGTGTGCGCGGGAAACCCAAGAAGGGTGTCCTGCGCCATTGAAATCCTTAGTTTTCAGAACTTTTATAAAGTTCTGAAAACTGGCTCAGCGGGGAGAAAAGACTTTTTCGACACGCTGAAATCAGGCGTTGGTTTTCCAACGCCTGACTTTTTATGCGGTTCAGCTGCCCGAGCGCCAGTGGGACACAATTTGCCATTCGTCCGTTCCCGGCATCAGGCGCAGGGTCAGGACTGCAATATTTCCGTTTTCAACAGATTTACGCAGATAAACGTAGTTTCCGACCTGTTCGCCGGATTCCGCTATAAAATAGAACATATTGAAATCTGAGGTATATGTATAGTAAGCGTCATATTCCTCCAGATAGCAGACGCCGGCGGTGTCCAGATCGCTCGTGGTAATGCCGCCCCAGCGGGTCAGCACCTCGTTGATGCTGGAAACCGTGTGCCGGTGGATGGGTACCGGCATATCCTCCATGCGCGCCACCTGCTTGAACGGCCAGTCATCCAGCTTTTTCAACGCCTCAAATTCCGCCTCGGTCGCCTGGCCGCTGTCCGGGAAATAACGGATAAATTCCTCAAAATTCAGGTTCCTGACATTTTCATAATAAGAGGAAAAGAAGTAACTGAAGGGCTGGATATTCAAGTCCACAATGTCACCGCTCTCATCCCGAACCGCAGGGTCCATAACGGCGTTGTAGGCGGCCAGCTCCTCTTGCGTCAGGGTGCGCCGGGGGCTGTACTGCCCTGTCAGCGAGATCTCCACCACGGCCTGAAAGGTTTCCCAGCCGCTGCCCCGGTCGGCCTCGTAGGATACTGGAACGAGGTACTGATATAGGCCCGAACCGAACAGCGACTGATGCTGCTCCACCGTGGCTGCCAGATGCACCTGCTCCCAGCCGTGAACGTTTCTGGCCCGGGCACTGTCCAGAGAACAGAGCTGCAGCTCGCCGTTTCTCTGCTCCACCGTGTAGGAGACCGTAAGATCCGCGGCGCGCCCGTCCACCTCCGCCCGGTAGGTGGAGGTCATCGTAGTCCGGGTGGACGCGCCGGCGGCGGGAAGGCTCTCCGTCGGCGTGAAGCTCTCCGCCATGAGATACATCACCTGAGGCTCGATGAAGATATGCACGTAATTGCTGATGCCCAGATCCGTCCACAAAGTCCAGACCCGCCAGCAGCCGTTCCCATCGGCGGTGGGGTAGAAGTAGTACCGCTCGTTTATGCCGCCCTGCCGCCGTTTCCAGATCTGCTTGGTATCGTCCAGCGGCTCAAAGCCCTGCTTCCGGGAGGTAATATATTCGTCCTCCAAGGTCTGGGTGAACCGGTCTACCGTAAGGATGGAGCCGGTATCATAGCCGGAATACCATTCCCAGTGACCGTGACTGCGATGGGCCGTGACGTCCGCCATGATCCATGCGCTGGTGGGGATATAGAGGTAACCGCCGTCCACATCGTAGCGGTGGACGGGATAGTTGCCGGGCTTGTCATTGGGGTTGTTGTAGTTGATCTGGTCGATCCAGTCCTCCACATACAGCGGCAGATCCAGCTTTCGGTCCGTCACATACCAGTCGTAAATGGCCTCCTCCATGGTGTTGTGATAGCCGAAGAAATCGCCGCCGTCATTGATGGAGTCGTCGCAGAGGATGTCGTAGCTGCCGTCATCGTGCCGCAGGGCCACTATTACATGACGATCATCTAACGAGAAGTATTCCTCGTCGTCATAATACTGTCCGCCCACCAGCGCCACCGAAGCCGTGTCCACATCCAGCTTCACCAGATAGAAATATTCCCATTCCTCCAACACGCCGTCGGGGTCCAGCCCGGCCAGCTCGCCGCCCTTCGTCAGATATTCCAGCTTTCGATCCGTCACCGCGGCGGTATGGGGCTGGCCGCTGGCAGTGCCGTCGGCGTTTTCCACGTAATACCGCGCCTCCGTCTGGGACAGCATCACCTGCTGGACGTAGGCTTCCACGCTGGGCCACTGGCCGGTTTCCGCCTGACTCGCCGGGGGATCTTCCGTTGGGGTGCCGCTCCCCTTGGGATTGGCGGCGCAGAGGGCGATCAGTCCCACGCAGACCACGGCGCACACGGCGATGATCCACGGCTGGGGCCGTTTCCAGTTCAGCAGGTTCCGGATGCGTCCGCCGGTGTCGCCCTCGCCGAAGGCAAGGGGCATCCCCGCCACGATGCGGCGGCCGGTGGCAAGGCTCAGCAGGGAGGCGGAGTAGTCCGCCCGGATGTCCTCGCCCAGTTCCCTTACCACTGCCTCGTCGCAGCTCATTTCCATGTCCTTCCCCGCCAAAATGAACGCCGCCCACACCAGCGGGTTGAACCAGTGGACGCACAGGGCCAGAAACGACAGGAGCTTCACCACATGATCCCGGCGGCGGAGGTGATACTGCTCATGCCGCAGGATGTAGCCTCGCTCCGTTTCCGTCAGGGTGGAGGGCAGGTAGATCTTGGGCCGGAACAGGCCCATGACGAAGGGGGAGGGGATGTAGTCTGCCAGATAGATGTTGTCCTCCAACCGCACGGCCCCAACCAGACGGCGGCGGAGCCGCAGCAGCGAGATCACGCTGTAAAGAAGCAGCAGGGCCATGCCGGTCAGCCACGTCAGGGTCAGGACCGCCACCGGGCCGCTGAGGGGTGAGGCTGGGGCAGCGGCAGGCTGAGTAACGCTGGGGGCGGTGCTGACGATGTTCTTACCGGGTTCCGCCGGGAACGGCTCCTGGGGCAAAGGCGTCACCGTGGGGGCCATATTGCGGACAATGTCCGCCGGGACATACTCCACCACGCTGGTAACGGCACTTCGCTCCTGTGCCGGAGCGCCCAGCGCCCCCAGCAGGGACACGGCGGAGGTGACGGACACCGGACACAGCAGCCGGAACAGCACCACCGCCCACAGGGCGTAGGAATGGGTGCCCGCCGCAGCAGCCGGCGGACTGCCAGTACCGCCAGGATTACCACGCTGGCGGTGAGACTCATATTACAGACGATGGGAAACAGCCGGTGCATTACAAACTCGCCCATACGCTACCTCCTGTTCTGATCGATCAGCTTTTGCAGCTCCGCAATTTCGTCCTCTGTCAGCTTTTTTCGCCGGGTAAACGCCGTGATAAACGCGGGCAGGGACCCGGAAAAGCTTTCCTCCACGAATTGCTGGCTCTGGGCGGTGTCATAGTCCGCCCGGGACAGCCGGCTGGTGACGGTGCCGCCCTCGTTTTGGAAGATGCCCCGGTCGCACAGCCGCTTGAGCACCGTGTAGGTGGTGGACTTCTTCCAGCCCAGGGATTCCTCCGCCAGCTTCACCAGTTCCGTGGAGCCAACAGGCTCTTTTTCCCAGATGATCTCGGCAAACCGGGTCTCCACCGGGCCCATTTTCAAATCGCTCATAGGTTCACCTCCGAGGTTTACTACACGTAGACCTTCTACTTGCAGTCTACAATGTGTAAACCAAATTGTCAAGGGGCTTTCAAGGAAAAAACGCCGGGAGAGCGGCATGAAAAAGGAAATCAGCGTGTCGAAAAAGCCTTTTCGTCCCGCTGAACAAGTTTTTAGAACTTTATAAAAGTTCTGAAAACTTAGGATTTCAATGGCGCAGGACACCCTTCTTGGGTTTCCCGCGCACACCCTTCCTTACCGTCGCGGAGAATTTATCACTTTATTGGCAGTCTCAAGAAATGTCAGTATGTTTCTGTACAAATGCAGAAGAATACTTGACAAAAGAGAGAAAAAGCAACATAATAGTACCAGTTTTGGGCAGCACAATGTTCTGTGACGACCGTTTGGCCGTCGCTTTTTTATGCGGCGGCGGGGAACTGTCTGCCGTCCGGACCGCTGTCCGGCTATGACGGATAATAAAAGGAGCCTGCGGGAAAATCGCGGACTCCGTGATGAAAGGATACCGACATGATCACAGTCAACAATGTAAGCATGAACTTCAGTGGCCAGACCCTGTTCAAGGACGTGGAGCTGAAGTTCGTTCCCGGCAACTGCTACGGCATCATCGGCGCCAACGGCGCTGGCAAGTCCACCTTCCTCCGCATCCTCTCCGGGGATCTGGAGCCTACCACCGGCGAGGTCATCATCCCCAAGGAAGAGCGGATGTCCATTCTGAAGCAGGACCACTTCCAGTATGACGCCTACACCGTGCTGGATACGGTGATGATGGGCAACCAGCGGCTCTACGACGTGATGAAGGAGAAGGACGCCCTCTATGAAAAGGAGGACTTCACCGACGAGGACGGCGTGAAGGCCAGCGAGCTGGAGGCCGAATTTGCCGAAATGGGCGGCTGGGAGGCCGAATCCGACGTGTCCCGGCTCATTCAGGGCCTTGGCCTCTCCAACGATATTCTGTACAGCGAAATGTCCAGCCTGACCGCCAAGGAAAAGGTGAAGGTGCTGCTGGCCCAGGCGTTGTTCGGCAAGCCGGACATCATCCTGCTGGACGAGCCTACCAACCATCTGGACATTCAGGCAATCGAGTGGCTGGAGGACTTCCTGATGGACTGCGAGAGCCTGATCCTTGTGGTGAGCCATGACCGTCACTTCCTGAACACCGTCTGCACCAACATCGTGGACGTGGACTACGGCCATATCAAGATGTATGTGGGCAACTATGAGTTCTGGTACGAGTCCAGCCAGATGGTCCAGCGGATGATGAAGGACCAGAACCGGAAAAACGAGGAAAAGATCAAGGAATTGCAGCTGTTCATCCAGCGCTTCTCCGCCAACAAGTCCAAAAGCAAGCAGGCCACGGCCCGCCGTAAGCTGCTGGACAAGCTGACGGTAGAGGAAATGCCCGCCTCCTCCCGGCGGTATCCCTTCGTGGGCTTTACCATGGAGCGGGAGTGCGGCAAGGAGATCCTGGCGGTGGAGGGCATCTCCAAGACGCTGGACGGCCGCAAGGTGCTGGATAACGTGTCCTTCCGGGTGAACAAGGGAGATAAGATCGCCTTTGTAGGCGAGGATGAGATCGCCAAGACCACCCTGTTCAAGATCGTCATGGGCGAGATGGAGCCGGATGAGGGCACCTACAAGTGGGGCACCACCATTACCACCAGCTATTTCCCGCTGGATAACTCCGCCTTCTTCAATGACTGTGACTTGAATCTGGTGGATTGGCTGGCCCAGTTCACCCCCAAGATCCCGGAGGCCAACACCGAGTCCTTCAAGCGGGCCTTCCTGGGCCGGATGCTGTTTTCCGGCGACGATGTGTTCAAGCCGGTGAAGGTCCTCTCCGGCGGTGAGAAGGTCCGGTGTATGCTCTCCCGCATGATGCTCTACGGTTCTAACGTGCTGGTGCTGGATCAGCCCACCAACCATCTGGATCTGGAATCCATCACCGCCGTCAACAACGGCCTGATGGACTTTAAGGGCGTGGTGCTGTTTTCCAGCCATGACCACGAGTTCGTGCAGACCATCGCCAACCGCATTATGGTGCTGGAGGACGGCAAGCTGACCGACCGCCTTGGCACCTACGAGGACTATATCGCCTCGATGGCAAATACTGCTGAATAACCCAACACGGGGACTGCTTAAAAAGCAGTCCCCGTGATTTTTTACGAAAGCAATGACAAAACGAACCGGAAGATACCGTTTGCCGGCCTGCGATAAAAATGCGGTCCAGATCCTTTTAAATAACGGTATCGGCCATGATGTTGGCGAAAATTGAGAAAAACACAGATTTTACCGCTTTTATTTCCGCATAGCCGATCCTTTTCGTGTCAAACTATGCTTGCGATACCCAAGTGACCCACACATGTAAGAGATTGAAAAGGAGAAACTGTTATGTCCAGTAAGAACACCAACAAGATCAACGTTCCCGAGGCCCGCGCTGCTATGGATAAGTTTAAGATGGAAGCCGCCGCTGACCTTGGTGTGTAAAGACCTCAAAGAAAAATCAACATAACAGAGCCGGAAACACTCATTTACATCAGAAACGCCTGCGAAAGCGGGCGTTTCTTTTGTTTAACGTCCTTCAAAGCCCGTGCTTACAAATTCTATCTGATGGCAGAAGGAAAACCAAATCAGGCGGAGCAGGCGAAGACCGCACGGAACTGATCGGCAGATTTTTCCCCGCAGGGACGCCTGTGGAGAAAATCGAGGATACCGTTGTAAAGGCGCTGGAACTGTACCGCAGGCGGGAGCGGTAAATGATCCGCGAGCATACGCCAAGGGGGAAGTCTATCCTTTCGCGGTGCAAATGCTTCTGCCGTGCTCCCCCTCTCACACTCTCCCTCTGAATTATTATACCAGCTGAAAGAGAAAAACTTCTCTGTTCTCTTTTCAGCCAGTAATGAGTTTTCAAGAGCGTTTGCCCTATCGGACTAAGAACGGTATTGTCCTAACAAGCAACGAATTGTGGGGCCACAATTCAGCTTGACAGGGGCCATGCCCCTATGACCCCCACTGAGAAAGGATGATTTTTTTGAAAAGAACACATGAAATGAAGATTCGCTTTACCAGAGAAGAGCTTGACGCTCTGAACGGAAAAGCACGGAGAGCCGGTCTTTCCCGTGAGAGCTATTGCCGTCATATCCTGAACGGTGCGGAGGTCAAGGAGGCCCTGCCTGCCGATGTGCCCACGCTGATCCGCGAGGTCCGGCGTGTGGGTTGCAACATCGACCAGCTTTTGGTGATTGCCCGCGCAAAGAATTGGATGATCGCGAAGAATCTGGAAAAAGCGCTGGAACGCAGTCGGGCGGTCGAGAAGCTGATCGTGGACACCTACACCACTCCCGCTGATTAGGCCCTTATATGCGAAATACATCGAAATATATAGCGGCGTCACAAAAGTTCACTGTAAAAAATGCAATACAACAACGAAAGTTCGTTGCATATTTTGCGATACAGTGGTATATTATACTTGTAGTATGAGATAGGGGGTGCACGTATGTACCGAATCGCAATCGAGAAGTTATTGAAATGGAAAGAAAGCAAGCGGCGGAAGCCCTTGATCATCGAAGGCGCGCGGCAGGTCGGGAAAACCTGGCTGATGAAGGAATTTGGAAGGCTCTATTATACCGACACCGTATATATCAACTTTGATTCCAATTCCAGAATGGCCGAGCTGTTTGCCTCCGATCTGGATACCGAGCGCTTGATCATGGGCTTGGAATTATATTCCGGACAGAAAATCGATCCCGATCATACGCTTCTGATTTTTGATGAGGTGCAGGAGGTGCCGAGAGCGCTCAGCTCTCTCAAGTACTTTTACGAAAACGCTCCCGAATATCACATTGTATGTGCGGGTTCTCTGCTGGGTATTGCCCTGCATGAAGGCACCTCTTTTCCAGTGGGAAAGGTGGACTTTCTGAAGCTGTACCCGCTCTCGTTCAAGGAATTTTTGATGGCCACCGGAAAGGAGCGTTTCGCGGAACTGCTCAACAAGTGGGATCATCAAATGATCACGAGCTTTAAGCAGACCTACATCGACGCGCTCAAGCAGTACTATTTTGTAGGCGGTATGCCGGAGGCAGTACAGAGCTTTGCGGAGAACAGGGATTTTAACGAGGTCCGTGAGATACAAAAGAGAATTCTTGCCGCTTATGAGCAGGATTTTTCAAAACACGCGCCGAACGAGATCGTTCCCAAGATCCGTATGCTTTGGAACAGCATCCCCTCTCAGCTGGCAAGAGAAAACAAAAAGTTCATCTATGGCCTTGTTCGGGAAGGCGCGCGGGCCAAGGAATATGAAACGGCTATTCTATGGCTTTCCGATTGCGGGCTTGTGCATAAGATCAGTCGAGTCAATGCCGCCGGAATTCCCCTGAAAGCATACGAGGACTTAAAGGCGTTCAAGTTGTTTCTTGTTGATGTGGGGCTGCTTGGGTGCATGGCGGGGCTCCGCCAGTGTACCCTACTGGATGGAAATGACCTCTTTGTCGAATTCAAGGGCGCTCTTACGGAGCAGTATGTCTGCCAGCAGCTGAAAACCATTGAGGATTTGGGGGTCTACTACTATACCAACGATAGAGGCTCCTGCGAAATTGACTTCATTGTGGATACGGGCGAACAAATTATTCCGGTAGAAGTAAAGGCGGAAACCAATCTCCGGGCAAAGAGCCTGAAAACCTATCAGGAGAAGTTCGCGCCCGAAATAGCTGTCCGCGCTTCGATGGCGGATTTCAAAAAGGAAGACCGGATTGTGAATTTGCCGCTGTACGCGGTAGAGCAGATTGTTGATCTATGACCTGTTTACGAGGGAAGAGCAAGGGGCACGTTTTACTATAAATCGTGCCCCTTGAATATTGCTTGTCATAATAAAGGCCGCCAAAGATCCACAAGGTAATTTCAAGCGTGTATTCAAAGGCTATCTCTAAAAAGGGCCCGGGGTACTGTGCCGCTATCGGCATGGTACTCCGGGTTTATTTAGGGTGTAACTCCATTCGGTATGCTTGTCCCCACAGGTAATCTTGACCGGGCATTCAGGTGATGGTTTTCCGCCCACGGAACCGCTGAAGGGTCTCCGGCAAATTCTCCTGATGGAGCAGGGCAGGGTTGAAGCGCAGCAGAGCAAAGTTCAGATTGAACAGGGAGCCGACGCCCACTGCGGCAACGATGGTACCGATGCCCACCTGACCGCCCAGCCGCCAGCCGATGAATACAATGACCACTTCCACGGCGGCGCGGCAAAGGCCTACCGTCCGGTGCGTCTTACGGGCCAGTACGACCATGAGCGCATCGCGAGGACCGGAGCCTAAGGTGCTTTTCATATACATCCATGTCCCCAGAGCCAGCAGCTCCATGCCGATCAGCAGCGCGGCCAAACCGGTCGAGAAGCGCTCAAACAAAGGGATCCAGTTCAGGTACAACAGGATGTCGATGAATATCGGGCAGACGAAAATATTTGCCAGCGTACCGAGGCCGAAACTCTCCCCGCAAAAATAAGCAATGGCAATGACTGCGGCCCCGACAATGCTGGCGGCGGTACCGTAGGTGATGCCGAAGGTCTTGGCGATACCTTGCTGGAGAACGCTCCAAGGCTCCAAGCCGATATTGGCCTGAAGCATCAGCGTGATGCCGATGGCGCTGACCAACAGACCGACCAAAAGCAATCCGATCCTGCGAAGATATTCCTGAAGCATGGTTTGCCTCCTTCTGCGGGTCGAGCCCTTGATATGAGATGATTGGCACAGATATGGGAATTCGGCAGCTTGCGGCCCGCAAGACTGGAATTCAGATCTGCCCGCTGTCCGAATTCTTGATTTGAGTGATGTAGCGGTATACGCTGGCCGGAGAGCAGTGGAGACTGGCGGCGGCACTTTTGACTGCGCCTTTCAGCAGAAAGAGCCCGCCGGCTTCCAGGGCTGCGATGACTTGCAGCCGTTTCTCCGGCGTCAGCTGCTCCGGCGTGACCCCCATCCGTTCCAACTCCCGATTGATGGCGTCCAAAGCCACCGCATCTGCGGAGTTGCGGAATTTTTCCGGGGAGGATCGGGCGGACATGTCATCTTCACTCTCCGGCAGCGGCCGTGCCAGCACATCGGTTACAAACAGGTCCGGGTGGCACAGCTTCAGGATATGGTCGCTGATGGCCCGATAGCGGCTGTCACCAAAGTTGATGCACAGCAGACCGATGAGCTTGCCATGGTCCTTGATGAAAAAGGTGCTGGAGCGGAGATCCTTTCCGTTGACGTTGATGCTGTAATAGTGGAGATGATAGTCCATACGCTCATAGCTCTTGTCCCGGAGAATACTCAAGGCCATATTGGTCAGAGGCGCACCGAGCTTTCTGCCGCTGATGTGACTGTTGGCGATGGCGATGATGGAGTGGTCCTTATTGGCCAGGTCATGGAGGGCTACCTCATAGTCCGGCCCCAATGCAAGACCCAGGAATTCCGTCAGCTTTATATATTGCTGGAGCAGTGGATTCGGCACAGTCTGCATGTATTGTACCTCGTTCCGAAATATATGATTTTATGGTAATCAAGAAAAAGACGCTTGTCAAACAGAAATATAAGTTTTGAGAAAATTTTATCAGAACATTAGCAGGGAAACCATGTGAGAAAGGTAATATATGCGTTAAAAACGGTTGATTGCGTGTTAAAAACGTATAAATCGAATTGACATTGTTTTGCCTGACTAATAAAATTATCTCAGCTGAAAGGGATGCTTTCGCGAGGATCAAGGTCATCGCCGCAAAGCGAAGATCCCACAAAATCAACCATCAGCAGAAGCACGGCAACCACGCAAAAGATACTGTCCGCCAGGCGCAGAGCGGGAAATGGGAAGCCCGCTCTTCGACGACCGGGGTATCTCCAAAAAAACAGGCGAAAAACGCCAAATTATGGAGGTAAACAAAATGGACAAGAATGCGAAGCACTATCCCTTGAACGTGACGATGCCTCAGCACTGCGCATATGTGGTGCGCGATCTTCCTCAGGCTACCGTTGAACAGCGCGAGCGCGCTCTGAACGCTACGCACTGGAATGAGTTTGCGTTCCCCTCCGGCATGCTGACTGTGGATATGCTGTCTGACTCCGGTACCACCGCTATGACCAACCAGCAGTGGGCGACCCTGTTCCTGGGTGACGAGGCCTACGGCCGCAACACCGGCTACTATGTGCTGCTGGATACCTTCCGCGACATTTTCGAGCGCGGCGGCGAGAAGAACTGGAAGAAGGTCATCGACCTGGTCCGCACCGATTGTCGTGACATCGAGAAGATGATGGACGAGGTCTATCTCTGCGAGTACGAGGGCGGCCTGTTCAACGGCGGCGCTGCTCAGATGGAGCGCCCCAATGCCTTCATCATTCAGCAGGGCCGTGCCGCTGAGTCCGTCCTGATGGAGATCGTGAAGAAGATCCTGGCCCAGCGTCATCCCGGCAAGGTCTTCACCATCCCCTCCAACGGCCACTTCGACACCACCGAGGGCAACATCAAGCAGATGGGCTCCATCCCCCGCAACCTGTACAACAAGGAGCTGCTGTATGAGATCCCCGAGGGCGGCTCTTACGAGAAGAACCCGTTCAAGGGCAACATGGACATCGAGAAGCTGGAGCAGCTGATCCAGGGCGTTGGTCCCGAGAACGTACCTCTGGTGTTCACCTGCATCACCAACAACCCCATCTGCGGTCAGCCCGTCTCCATGGCCAACATCCGGGAAATCAACCGCGTGGCGCATAAGTATGACATTCCTCTGGTGTTCGACGTTGCCCGCTGGGCCGAGAACTGCTACTTCATCAAGATGAACGAGGAAGGCTACGCCGACAAGTCCATCGCCGAGATCGCCAGCGAGATGTTCTCCTACTGCGACGCCTTCACCATGTCCGCCAAGAAGGACGGCCACGCCAACATGGGCGGTATGCTGGCCTTCCGCGACCGCGGCCTGTTCTGGCAGAAGTTCTCTGACTTCAACGAGGACGGCACCGTGAAGACCGACGTGGGCGTGCTCATCAAGGTCAAGCAGATCTCCTGCTACGGCAA